>Ga0209777_10000093_pt1 | contig 147073 bp, 137 predicted proteins | sample FrelakmetHBP12HB_FD_187147 | JGI IMG/M metagenome (GOLD analysis project Ga0209777, IMG submission 187147) | Freshwater lake sediment microbial communities from the University of Notre Dame, USA, for methane emissions studies -HBP12 HB (SPAdes)... | ecosystem: Environmental > Aquatic >... | reverse complement strand
TCGAATGGGATCTCTACCGCGAACATCTCAGCATCTATTCCGAACAACGCCGTATTTACACGTGCATCCATAAAATCTCATTTAAAATCAATGATTAGGGGTGTACGCTTTTATTGCAAAGTTAGCAATTAGCCCTTAGCTATTGGCCAAAAGCCAAGAGCCAAAAGCAAGAAGCAGGAGGCAAGAAGCAAGAAGCAAGAAGCAAAAGGCTAACAGCAAAAAGCCAAGAGATTTACTTCAGTCTTTCATCCTCATTCCCTGTTCCTCATAGCTGAAAATCCATCCGGCGAGTTTTCCCGGTTCAATAGCTTCGAAATTCTGCCAGTACTCACGGGTGTACATATATCGTGAGCTCGTATCGCTCGGTGGAATGTCCTCGGCCATCCGGACGATTTCTTTGAAGCGGGATTTCCAGAGCTCCATATTTTCAATCCGCAAATCAACCCATCCGTCGTGCGCCCAGAGGTCTACCTTTTTCGGGGAGATCTGAATTTCATTTTCGCCCTGGAACGGGGGAATCTTGATCGTATCACTCCGTAAGAGTGTTTTGCCGTCGGGCAAGAGTATGGGAATTCCGATGGAAATTATGCGAGCACGCAGATCGCGATCTTTCTGGAGTATGGTGAGAAGTTTCTTCGAGAGCGCAGAAGATCGGGTACCGGCGACAGTTTTCATGTTGTGGAAACAGCGCTTCAGAAGATACGCCTCGTACAGGAGTTTGGAAAGCCGGGGCGGTCCCAGGACCTCAAAGGCAACGCTGTCGACTCCGTGCCGCCGCTCCAAATCCGCCATTGCCTTGTGCGCGCTTTCGAATAAATAGCCGGCCCTGTACGTTGGGGCAAGGGTTGCATTGTCCAGTGCATTGATGATGTCGTGTCCCGTGTTCCCGCCTTTGATCTCGTAAATGACGCTCTCCGCGATTTCTTCGGCGGTGACGAACTCCATCTGTCCGGGGGTTGCAATTGCTTGAAATTCCCCGTGGGAGAAGATTCCGTTTTCTCCTGTGTCGATGAAGACAGATTTAAGTGTCTTATGAAGCGGTGTGGCGAATTCCTTCATGCGGATGCGCAAGGTGCCGTCCAGTTTGGCTGCATGAGACGGGGGGCAGTCCACGAGTTGGATCGGTTTCCCGCGGCGTTTCACTTCGCCGTAGCTCACCTTCTTCCAGGCGATCGCCGCCGTAGGTTTGATTTCCTTGGTGATGGGGGCATCCGGCGTTCGACCCATGAGGAAGAGCAACATTGTATGCGCTCCTGCCACGGCAGACTTGCTCAGCAGAACGCTTGAAGGACGTTCCTCGCTGTGCGTGTAGGGGATGTTCAATCCCATTCCGCCGGTGCCGCTGGTTCCGATCTTGACATAGATGCTCGTCTTGCAGGCATGCATCGATCGGTAGAGGAGTTGGACGTGTCGTATGAGCTGCGGCATATAGAGTGTGCAGAGAAGCCGTTCTGTTGCGGCAAAAACCTCATCAACATTATGCGCCGACCTCGCTTTTTTCATGTGCCGCAGCGTATCCCGCGCGCCCTGAAAAATGTCCTGGTAGGCGATGGCAGTCGCGGAATTGATGCTGTCGATAATGATGTTGGGCTTGAATTCATTGATGAGCTGAAAGATCGATGAGCGCTGGAGAACGACTTCGGTCAGCTCGTCCAGTACATCCTCAATCATCATGGAACGGGTGCGGTCGTTCGTCAGAATTTCGTCTCTGCTCTTGTCCTTGAGCTGATGGCGAACGAAGATATTTCCCCACCACGGAACGAAAAAGGCCTTGCCGAGTTTCGGGAATTCCTTTCGCAGCTCGGCGACAGCATCTTTCGCTTCTTCACGCAGGAGGGAGGTGACAATGAGTTTCTTCGGCTGCTCCTCAACGAGCTTGCGGCAAATGGCAGAGCCCACCAATCCCCATCCTCCCAGGACGAGTACGGTGCGATCCCTTATGTCCATTGATTACACCTTTTCGACGACCACGGCGGTTCCATACGCGAGAACCTCGGTAATGCCGGCCGAGACTTCGTTCGCATCGTACCGCATGCCGAGGATGGCATTCGCTCCGAGTTCCTGCGCGTGCAGCAGCATGATTTCGAATGCTTCTTCACGCGCTTTTTCGCAAAGCTCCTGGTAGAGCGAAATGCGCCCCCCAAAGAGAGTCTGGAAACCTGCTCCGATGTTCCCGATGATGGAACGTGAACGAACGGTAATCCCCCGGACGAGGCCTAGATTCTTTGCAACCCGGTACCCGTCGAGTGTAAAGGTTGTTGTGACCAGATGACGATCCATAATTTTTCAATTATTTGAATTTTATTGAGTTAATGCATTTTTCGAATGTCGTGAAGTAGATATCTTTCTGTGGTGCAAACCAATTGAGTGTGATGCGGACAACTTTGTTGTTCTTGACGATGAAATACGCGCGGCTATTGACGTCCTTTATCGAAGGAGAGTAATCGACCCAGTGAGCTTTATTCCCGTCGATCGCGGATTCGCCGCTGCTCTTTTCCTTGTATCTGCCTTTGTTTTGTTCCCACACTTTGTCAACGGTGAGATTCTTTGCTGCAAAGACGTCGATATGGATGCTGCAATCCTGCCGGTCGGCGCGCATCTCCATGACGAGGTCCTTATCCCCCTTGTTCTGCTGGACCAAATTCAAATTGTCGGGGTATTGCATCGTGAAGTAATCGGAAGTGTACTTTTCGAGATTCGGAGATGGCTGCCACACATCGGAATTTTTCGCGACAACCACCGGCAGTTCGAATGATGCCTGCATCGCGTCGAACACAAGTGCATGGGCGTCGTATTGTTCGCCGTAGCCGGCAAAGTCCAGCTTGTAGAGCGCCGTATCCCCGGGGACAAAGATCTCATAACCCATAATGCTTATTCTCGCAGTCAGCCGGATGGAATACGAAACCTTCGTGGCTTGCTTACCGCCAACCGTAACCTGTGAGTCGGGTTGAAGCTCAATTCCCTGCCAGGTCTGTTTCAATTCATCCTTCGCTGCTTGAATAACAACGTCGGGTGCCTTGCCCTCGTACTTGACGACTTCAGCGGCAACTTGCGCGCCCTCTTCGCCCGTCTTGGGATCCTGAAATTTGTTCGCGACTTCCTGTGACTTGGTGAAGAGCGCTTTCCCCGCCGTTCCAAGCTGCAACCAATCCTTAGGATATTTGATCTTGAAACCATACGCCGGGTCTTTGTAGTCGTTCATTTCACCGACCTTGATCTGCTCGAGCTTCTTCGAACACCCGATGAAAGCGATCAAAAGAACGAGGCACAACGAAAGAACTGTTTTCATGATAGAATCACCTCTATGAAGTTGTGAATAAATGGTTGAGCTATAATGTCGATTTCGGGTTTGCACATTCGCACCGTCGGCCCATCCGCCGGGAACCGGAATCCCCCAATAACGAATCGGTAGAATCGATGTTCCATGCGCCAATTGCTGCGTGAGCCTCTCCCGATGTTCATTGTCCTCCGGTCCTGCCGTAAACGGCAAGGCCCACGATAACGATAAGGAGAAGCATGGAGACGAGGTAAAACAATCCGACCTGCTTATCAAAATCCTTCAGGAGCCCATCGGCATTTGTCGGAGCTTCGCCCTTGACCATCGTTTGGACCAGCGCTCCCCGTTTTCGTGCCTTGACACTGAACAGCAAGCCGCTGATAACGGCAATCGCAAAAAAGATGATCTTGCCGGTCAACCACCCCATGGAGAAAACGCCCAATCCGAGCTCGACCATGTTCCCGATGCCTGTGACCAGCATGATGACAACCGCGAGTGGACTGAGCAATCCGATGGGTTTCAAGGCGCGAAGCAACACCGCCTTTGCTTCGAGGGTGGGAGCTTTCCTGTATTGCATTTCAAGGATGAAGCCGGCGGCCTGGACTGTGACGAAAAGCCCCATGCCGATGAAATGGAAAAAAAGGAAGATTTGTCGTTCCATGAGTTTCTGAATCCTGTAATTGAAAGACTGATTTTACGAATGACCCTCGCCGTCAGGCCAAGAAGGCGCAAAAGGGCGTTTGAAAGATACAAAAACTTTTCTTGAGTCTCAAGCTTCCATCTCATCCCAAATTTCCCGATATTGATTAAGAGAACACGGTTACAGGAAGGCAGTGGATCAATCTGGAATCCGTCAAAGCAATCATATTTTGGGGAATAACGCAATGTTTTCAATTATGAGACTGAGTAGCACTGTTTTGATGCTTTTTGTCGTTTCATCATTCGCCGCCGCCGGCCATATCGCCCTCTTGGGGAAGAAATTGGAGCAGCGGTACCGTGCCCTCCGCCCGGATGAGAGAGAGGTCGTCATAATCTACTTCGCGGACAAAGGAGACAGGGCAAAGGTTGCGGGCTTCGATGCCCGACAGCTTGTTTCAGAGCGATCGCTGAAACGACGGCTCAAGACCCGTCCGGCGGACTCGCTTGTTGACGAGGCGGATTATCCGCTTGAGCAAGTGTACGTCAGCGCCGTTGAACAAAATGTCGTCATGGTGCGGCACCAATTGAAGTGGTTCAATGCGGTCAGCGTCGTGGCTACGCGACAACAGATAGATGCGATACGCGGGATGCCGTTTGTCAGGGAGATTGACCTCGTCGGTCGATGGAAAGTGGATAGATCGACAGAACTAGTAAACAGCTCAAGAAATCCGTTTGAAGCCAAACAGCCTCAGGGAGCCGCCTCATTGGATTATGGACCGTCGTTCGCTCAGTTGAACCAGATCAATGTGCCGGCAGTGCACAATCTTGGATTCTATGGTCAGGGTGTCGTCATCGGCATATTCGATGACGGCGTGCGGTTGCAGACGCACGAGGCGTTTGATTCGATGAACATTATTGCGCAGCACGACTTTGTCGACCATAAGGCGAGTGTTGTGCCGTACGATCCGAACGCGGGGTGGCACGGCACATCGACACTCTCCGCAATTGGCGGTTATAAACCGGGTCAACTGATCGGTCCGGCGTTCAAGGCCGATTTCATACTTGCACGGACTGAGAACGATTCGAGCGAGACGCCCATTGAAGAAGATAACTGGGCGAAGGGCATCGAATGGGCCGACAGCATCGGAGTCGATGTCACGAGCACGTCGCTCGGTTACCTCACGTACGATTCACCGTACACGAGCTGGACGTGGCAGAACATGGACGGAAATACAACGCTGATTACCCGTGCCGCCGACCATGCGGTCGGCCTCGGCATCGTTGTCGTAAACGCTGCGGGCAACGACGGCTACAATGCTTCCCACAACACACTGATTGCTCCCGCGGATGGCGACAGCGTGATCACAGCAGGCGCGGTCGATGTCTCCGGCGTCAGAGCCTCTTTCAGTTCCGTGGGACCCACGTTCGACGGTCGGATCAAGCCGGATATTGTGGCGATGGGAGTGAGCGATTATCTTGCTTCCGCCGGCGGAAATAGTTCCTATGGGACGGGGAGTGGCACTTCATTTGCGTGTCCGCTATCTGCGGGTGTTGCGGCTCTCGTAGTTTGCGCCAATCCGCACCTCACGCCGATGCAGGTGCGTGACGCGATGCGCCAGACAGCCAGCAATGCCGGATCGCCAAACAATCTGATTGGCTGGGGAATTCTCAATGCGCTGGCGGCTGTGAACTACTACGGCCCCCATTATTTTGTCCTGAGGGGATGGAATCTTTTGTCGCTCCCGCTGAAGGTAACGGACGGAAGGAAAAGTTCAGTCTATTCATCGAGTCAATCGGACGCTTTTATCTATAATCATGGCTACCAAATCGCCGATACGATTCTGAACAATGTCGGCTACTGGTTGAAATTTGCCTCATCCGACAGCATCCCGATCAATGGCGAACAGCGATTGCTGGACACCGTTCACGTTCGCCAGGGATGGAATCTTATTGGCACACTCTCAGTTCCTGTCGAGGTCGCGAATATCGTCCAGACGTCCGACAGCATCCTCAAACCGTTCTTTTCGTACGATGCACAATACGGGACATATAACATCCTCACTTCGCTCGATACTTTGTTTCCACATCGAGGATACTGGGTGAAGGCAAGTGCCGGCGGTGAATTCGTGCTCAGCGCGGGTGGCATGCGCGTCCATCCCGCCCTTGTTTCATCAACTGAAAAGTCACTGGAGAGCATGAGCACAATTACTGTAAGAGATCGCGATGGAAAGAACCGGACACTGTATTTCGGCAGCCATGAACGGGTTCCTCAGAACATTGCTTTGGTGGAACTCCCCCCAAAACCGCCGCAGGAAGCGTTTGATGTCCGCTTTTCAAATGGATTCACCGTATGGATCTCAGCGAAGGAATCCGGGGACGCTTCAGTTCCCATAGAGATTCAAGGGGCAAGATTTCCGCTGGAAGTCTCCTGGGATGTGAAAGGGAAAGAGGGTTCGTATGCACTTTCATATGAATCGGCGGGCGATGCCCATACTGCCCCGCGGGATATTCAAATGAGCAGCACAGGAAATGTTACGATCACTGATTCTCACGTCAGTATTTTGAATCTTAAGGAAAATGGATCGTTCACCGTGCTGCAAGCGACGCCCAAGGAATTTCGGTTGGAACAGAACTATCCTAATCCTTTCAATCCGACGACAGTGATCGCTTATCAGCTACCGGTAGGGAGTTATGTAAACTTGCGAGTGTACAACGTGCTCGGTCAGGAGGTGAGGGCGCTCATTGATGGGATTCAGGAAGCGGGATTTGTGTCGGTGGAATGGAACGCGACCAATAATTCGGGATTGTCCGTCCCGTCCGGTCTCTATTTCTATCGACTTGAGGCGGCAGGCACGGATGGCCACGGCAAGTCCTTTGTCCAGGTCAGAAAAATGTTGATTATAAAGTGACGAAGTCACTTTATCAGAAATCCCGCATTCTGTTGCGGGACTGCTGATTCAATAATTGGCAGGATGGATCCCACTCCTGAGATGAAATTTCTCAGGTGTGGTCTTCAAAATAAAAAACCCCGGCCGTGCATCGGTCGGGGTTTATCGTTTGGGAAAGTCGGTGCGTGCTTTTACTTGATGGGAATCACAAAAGTAATTCTTGGCTCGATCTTTTTCTGGGTTTCGTAACCGGTGACATTTTTGTTGTCATCGTACACTGGAGCGAACGTCCACATGTACACCGTGGAAACAATGATATAGTCGATCGGTTTGTATCCAATCTCTGCGAACAACAGCGACCGGTTGTCGGTCGTCACGAGGTCGGAAAAGTCCGCGATGTTGACCTTGTCGTAGCCGGCTCTTGCGATAAACGATGCGTCTTTGGGGGCGATGTTCGTGAAAACGTGCAAGATGCCGCTGGAATCCGTGTCCAGTTTCTCGAAGCTTCCTACGATGTCGAAAGTGTTGACCAGGCGAATAAGCAGTTGACCGTACAGGCCGTTATTCTTATTCGTGAGATACCTTAACGCGAGGCTCTTGCTCTCCAGCGCTTGCGTGTTGACGCGCTCAAGCTCGTAGAATGAGTTGAAGTAGGAAGGCATGTAGTTGTCGCCGTTAAACCTTCGCTCAAGTTTGAGGCTCATTTTCAGGAGGTCGGTCGCATTGCCGTCGAACATGATGCCCGCGGTCGCGCCGCTTCCGAAGTCGAGAATCTTCACATAGTCAGCGTACAGCTCAAGTTTCACGAAGTTATTCTTCACGAGGGGAAAGCCGATGTCGGCGCCTACGATATTCATGGAACCGTTCGTAACCGGCGAACCGGCGCTGTCGAACGATTCAATCCTCGCGTACTTGTCGAAGTCTGTCGCGTACGTGGCGCCGACTTCGATATTGCTGATGATCGGGATATCGGATGCTGGTGTAAGCTGGAGGGGTCTGATAAAACCGCGGATTCCGGCCACACCCTTCTGAGCGAAATTTCCGTAGATCGTCTGAATGCCCCCGAGGTCGGAGTTCAAATTGAACTGGAGACCCGATTTTCTGGCGTCAAAGCTCGGACTGTTGTTGTACTGGTTGATGATACTGCCGTGGCCGACCGTCACGTAGTCGAGAGCTCCCACCTTCACATACACCGGGTCGGTTTCCTGGTTGTAACGAGCATACCGGATGACCCTGACGTAATCCGAGAATTGCTGGAAGTCTTCCTTGCGCAGGTGGCCTTGGCTGTCGAATTCCATCAGAAGGTCGAGACCGAGACCGATGTTGGAAAAAGAGAATTCCGGCCGCACGTGAACGGCATAAAAAGGCTGGTTGTCGATCCACGTCATACCCAACCCGCCCCTCACCTCATTGTCGGCTGAAGGGGGGAACTGAGCGAACGCACTCGACGCAAGCACAAGCGTCAGGATGAATAGGAATTTAACCTTCATGAGAACCCCTTGTATAATGTGATGGATGGAAAAAGGTACGTGAAAAAAGGATTATAGTCAAATTCAATGAAAAAGCCCCGACTTCGCTGACGAAGCCAGGGCCCTTTTGCCCCTCGGGGCGATCTCTTGCATGGTTCAAGCTTTCATTTCTTTGAGTGAATCCCGGAGGATGCTGAAACCCTCGTCGATCTCGTGCTTCTGGATCGTGAGAGGCGGTCGGAATCTGAGTGAGCGTTCCCCGCTTCCCAGGACAATCAATCCCCGGTCAAACGCCTTCTTGCGCAGATCATTGCGTTCACCCGGATTGCGCAGGTCGATCGCGCAGAAAAGTCCCAGACCGCGCGCGTTGCTCACCATCTTCGGAAACTCCATCTGCAATTCCTGCAGCCGCACGAGAAGATATTCTCCCGTCACGCGTGCATTCTCGACGAGGTGTTCCTCTTCGATGATTTCCAGATAGCGCTGCGACCGAACCATGTCGACGAGATTACCGCCCCATGTGGAATTCAACCGGCTCGCCACTTTGAAGACATTGTCCGGTACTTCGTCGATACGTTTGCTCGACATGAAACCGCAGACCTGGGTTTTCTTGCCGAAGCACATGAGGTCGGGCTCGACAAAATGCTGGTGCGCCCACATCTTTCCGGTCAGGCCCATTCCGGTTTGCACCTCATCGAAAATCAACATGATGTCGTTTTCATCCGCAACGGTCCGTAGCGCGACGAGGAATTCCTTCCGGAAATGGTTGTCACCGCCTTCGCCCTGAATCGGCTCGATAATGATCGAGGCAATATCGTCCTTGTTCTGACGGATGGCATCCTTGATCTGGTTGAGCGCAAGCTGTTCGGCGTTCTCGACGGCCTTCCGGTTCTCTTCATTCAGCGGGAATCGGACCGCCGGATTGTCAATGCGAGGCCATTTGAATTTCGGGAAGAGGTCGACTTTCACCGGGTCCGTGTTCGTAAGCGAAAGCGTGTAGCCCGTACGGCCGTGGAAGCAGCGCCGGAAATGGATCACCTGTGTACCGCGCTCTTCTTTATAGCCCTTTGCGAAATTTTTCCTGATCTTCCAGTCGAATGCCGCCTTCAAGGCGTTCTCGACACCCAACGCTCCGCCTTCGATGAAAAAGACGTACGGAAGGTACTCGGGCATCGCGAGCCGGGCGAACGTTTCGACGAAATCCGCCATCTCAAAAGTATAAACATCCGAGTTTGTGGGCTTGTTGACGGCGACGAGCGCGAGTTTTTCCAGAAACTCCGGCGTCATCATCTTCGGATGATTCAGGCCGATGGGCATGGAGGCGACAAAAGTGAAAAAGTCGAGGAGCCGACGATTTGATTTGGAGTCGTAAATGTACGCCCCCTCGCTCCGCTCGAGGTCGACGACGAAATCCAACACATCGACGAGCATATGCTTGCCGATGAGGCGCTGAATTTCCGATGGTTGAATGTGTGATCTGACGCCCGGGAGTCCTGCATCAGAAGATGTAAAATCACGATGGATCATAAAGCACCTTTCAGATAATTCGTTCCAGGAAAAAGAGATTTGTTCTAACAGAATTAGAAAATCTCTGTCTTCTTAGAAGAACTCCTGGTGCTCGTAGAGTGAGACGAAGTAGAGTTTGTAGGGAACTCTCCGTGAATACTCTGAAGCAATTCTCGATATGGTCAATTCACGGATCATACTGTCTCAATATACCAAAAAACCCGGCATGAATCAACCTGTGGCTGGTCAATTTGAGTTTGTGTGATTTGCGGCAAATGGAGAAGGAGAATCCCGCGTTTCCTTGCAATTAAGCTGTTCTTGGTGAAAAACGGCGGGCCGAAGCGGGTGGGGATCCAACCTTGCGAAGGTAGACCCTTCACTTCGTTCAGGGCAAGCTCTTCGCAAGGTTGAAGGTTTTACCGTACCGTCTGCGGGTTCACGAGTCGATCTGCGCTCGCTGCAATTTTCCGCTGTAATCGATGTAGACGGTTTTCCATTCGCTGAAGAATTCATATACCGTCCATCCGCCTTCCCGGTGCCCGTTTCCGGTCTGCTTCACGCCGCCGAACGGCATGTGTGCCTCAGCGCCGATCGTCGGGCCGTTGATGTACGTAATCCCGGCTTTGATGTCGCGGATCGCCTTGAACGCGGCGTTCACGTTCTGTGTGTAGATGGAGGATGACAATCCGTACACGGTGTTGTTGAGAACCGCGATACCCTCTTCAAGAGACTTGATTCTGATGACCGATAAGACCGGGCCAAAAATCTCTTCTTTCGCGATCCGCATCTCCGGCTGGACCTCGGAAAAGATTGTCGGTTGATGAAACCACCCTTTGCTCAACTCATCGCCCGATACAATCGAGCCGCCGACAGCTATCTTTGCTCCTTCCTTCAAACCGATCCCGACGTACTCCTGGACGACCTTGCGTTGTGCCTCGTTGATGCAGGGGCCGACCTCGGTGGTCTCTTTCAAACCGTCTCCCAGCCTGAGTTTCTTCGTCCGGTCGACGAGCATCGACATAAACTTGTCGTACACTTTTTCGTGGAGGAGCAAACGACTGGTTGCGGTACATCGCTGGCCCGTCGTTCCGAAAGCGCCCCAGAGAACGCCGTCGAGCGCCAGGCTGAGGTTGGCGTCGTCCATGACGATTTGAGCGTTCTTGCCGCCAAGCTCCAATGAAACGCGCTTTAATGTTTTACTTGCAACTTCCGAGATCTTTTTCCCGACGACCGTCGAGCCGGTAAAGCTGACAAGGTCAACATCGGGATGGTCGACGATTGCCATTCCAACTTCACCACCGCCGCCATGCACGATATTGATGACTCCTTCGGGGACGCCTGCTTCCACAAGAATTTCAACAAGCACCGTTGCCGTTGCCGGAGTGTCGGAAGCGGGCTTAAAGACGACGGTGTTGCCGCACAGGAGAGCCGGAAAGATTTTCCACGTCGGAATCGCCATCGGAAAATTCCACGGCGTAACGACGCCGGCAACTCCGACCGGTACCCGGATCGCCATATTAAATTTGTTTGGCAGTTCGGAGGGGACCGTATGGCCGAAGAGGCGTCTTCCTTCCGAAGCGGCGTAGTACGCGGTATCGATTCCTTCCTGGACGTCGCCCCGGGTTTCCACCAGTACTTTTCCCATCTCACGCGTCATGAGCCGGGCGATTTCCTCTTTCCGCCTGACCATGATATCGCCGACCGTTTTCAGGATATCGCCGCGTTTTGGTGCCGGGATGAGCCGCCATTTTTCGAACGCCGACCGGGCGGCCGTCACCGCCTCGTCGACGTCTTCCTTTCCCGATTTGGGAAACGTTCCGATCACTTCATCCCAGTTTGCGGGGTTTCGATTCTCAAATGTTTTTCCGGATAGTGCATCGACCCATTTTCCGTTGATGAAATTCTGATATTTTTTCATAGGTTTCTCCTCTTCATGTGTTGTGGGCGTTGTCAGTACTTCTTTCCCGGCTGTCACGGTCCAGACCGCGACAGTAACGCGGCTGCCAATCAGTGTCTACCCGGATCACTGAGTGATCTCCGAGGATGTAATTCCTTGCGCTTGAATATTTGTAATCTTGTGGATTCTGTGCCAAGCCCGCCTCCACCGCATTGGCATGAATATACTCCAATGTCGTCCGTAACATGCCGCCATCCCTTATCACTTTATCATCAAAGCGTTTCATCCAGAATCTTCTGTTTTGGTCCTGCAAGTTCTTTGCTTCGATTTCGAACATATGGAGCAGGTTGTATCTTCCATCGTTTTCTATCGCCTCCATCAAGTCCCAGGGACTGTATTTCTTGATGTCACGCATGATGTCTGAAAGAAGCCCGAGCCTCGGATCCACTTCGATAATCCAGTGGAAATGCGAAGGCATAATCACGTATCCGAGGATTTTGAACCGATACCGTTGCTGATAATGTTTAATGTTGCGAATCAGTATGTCGCAATACTTATCTTCTGTAAATACTTTCGCGAAGTTCACAACAGTTGTTGTTACGAAATATACTGTTTCCGCAGCTAGCGATAATCGTCCCCTTCTACCCATGACTTTGTCCTCCCTTTGTTTCGGTCACGGAGTGGTCCGTGACCGCAGACGATGTCAACCCAGTCCAACGCGTTTGAAAATGTAGTCGACGTTGCGGATGCTCTTTTTCAGGTCAAATAGTTCATCCAATTCGCGGGAACCCAGGAATCGGGAAATGGTTTTATCAGATTTCAGAACATCCTTGAAATCCCTTGTTTCGGTCTCACCCGACCAGACCTCCATCGCGAGCTTCTGCACGGCAGCATAGGCGTCCTCCCGCTTCATTCCTTTTTTCGTAAGAGCGAGAAGGACGGATTCTGAAAAGATAAGCCCGCGGGTCTTTCCCAGATTTTTCATCATGTTCTGAGGATGAACGACAAGTTCATTTACAATCCGCGTAAAAGTGCTGATCATGTAGTCGAGGAGAATGCAGCTATCGGGAATGATAATGCGCTCGACCGATGAGTGCGTGATATCGCGTTCGTGCCAGAGCGCGACGTTTTCCAATGCAGCGACGGCATTTCCGCGGAGAACCCTTGCGAGCCCGGCAACCCTCTCGCAGGTAATGGGGTTGCGCTTATGGGGCATCGCGGACGAGCCCTTTTGACCTTTCGCGAAATATTCTTCGACCTCCAATACCTCGGTTCTTTGCAAATGACGAATTTCTGTGGCGAACTTCTCGAGCGAACTGCCGACCACGGAGAGTGTCGTCAGAAATTCTGCGTGAAGGTCACGCTGAAGAACTTGCGATGAAATCGGAGCGGGCTTGAGTCCCAGTTTTTCGCACACGTACCGCTCGACATAAGGGTCAAGATGCTCGTAGGTGCCGACGGCTCCGGAAATCTGTCCGAACGAAATTGTCTCCCGCGCCCGTTCAACTCGTCTGATATTCCGCTGGGTTTCATCGTACCACATCGCCAGTTTCAGGCCGAAGGACGTGGGCTCGGCGTGAATGCCGTGCGTGCGCCCGACCATGATGGTGTGCTTGAATTCCTTCGCCCGACGGGCAAGCACCGCAGAAAGTTTCTGTAAATCCTTCAGCAGGAGGTCGGCGGAATGCCTCATCTGGATTGCCAGTCCGGTGTCGAGAATATCCGATGACGTCATGCCGAGATGGATGAACCGTGAATCCGGACCGACGTGCTCTCCGACATTCGTGAGAAAGGCGATGACATCGTGATTCACCTTGCGCTCAATCTCTTCGATTCGCGCAACGTCGAATGCCGCCTTCCGGCGGATAGTCTTTGCGGATTTCTTCGGGAAGACGCCGAGCTCGGCCTGCGCCTCGCAGGCGAGGATTTCGATGTCAAGCCAGGTATGGAACTTGTTCTCCTCACTCCAGATCGCGCCCATTTCCGGGCGTGTATAGCGTGCGATCATGAGCCGCGTTTTTCCAATTTAAGCTCGAGATTGATGTATTTCTTTTCGCGAAGAACTTTCATTTTCAGAACATCACCGGCTTTCGCTTCACTGACGATCTCCGTGATTGTTTCCTCGTTCACGATATGTTCACCGTTGACCTCGACGACGATGTCACCCACTTTGAATCCACCGTTCTCAGCGGGACTGTTTCGTTTGACGTCACTGACGATCACTCCCTCCGGCTTATCCAGGCCGAAGTAGCGGGCGACTCGGGAATCAACGGCGTTGATTTCCAGTCCCGTCCAGAAATCGCGCTCGACTTTTCCGCTTTTCTTTAGTTCCGCGACGACGCTCTTCACGCGGTTAATCGGGATGGCGAAACCAACGCCCGCAGTTCCACCGACGCCCGAGACGCCCTGATTCGGCGTGTAAATCACCGCGTTGACGCCGATAACTTCTCCCAGAGCATTGATGAGCGGGCCGCCGCTGTTGCCCGCGTTGATGGCCGCGTCGGTTTGAATCATGCCGCGATAGGAACGTCCTCCTTCGACGCTGAGGTTCATTCCGGTTGCGCTCACGACGCCGACGGTTACCGTTGGCTTGTCGCTGATTTCAAAGAGTCCGAACGGATTGCCAAGGGCGATGGCCCACTCTCCGATAATGACGTCGTCCGAATTACCGAGCCGGAGCGCGGAAAAATTCTTCCCTTCGATTTTCAAAAGGGCGATATCCGAAACCGGGTCGGTTCCCACCAGGATGGCTTTGAATTTCTCTTTGGCTGTTGTGGTGACCGTGATCTCTTTTCCGTTGCCCGCGACGTGGTCGTTCGTGACAATGTACCCGTCCGGAGAAATGATGAATCCCGACCCGAGACTTTTGATTTCCTGACGGTACGTCCTGTCTCCAAAGAACTGCCGGAAGAACGGGTCGTTGCCGAAGAACTGGGAGAAGGGATTCTGGTACTGATACTCCCGGACTTCGGTGACGTTGATACTCACAACTGCCGGACTGGCGGTTGCGACTGCGCGCGTGATTGCGTTGTGCCGTTGACCGAGGAGTTGCTCCGCGAGACTGTCGCGCCCAGATGCGGAATACGAGGCCTGTTGGATGTACGACTCATCGGTTTGCCCATTCTCCGCTGGCTGGGAATGGCGATTCCCGACCGTGTACCCCGACCAAAACGCGACCATCAACGGCAAAAAAATCACAACAAACACCGAGAATATTTTTTTGGTCATACTCATCTTCCCCTTGCCGATCGTTTTTACTTCTTCTTACGTCGTAAAACCTTCAAGGTTGCTTTCACGATGTCGTCCTTGGCGATTCCGTATTTCCTCATCAATTCGTCACCCGGGCCGGACTCACCGAAGGTATCGTTAACGGCGACGAACTCCTGGGGCGTCGGGCACGTCTGCGCGAGAAATTCAGCGACCGCTCCGCCGAGACCGCCGTGGATCTGATGGTCCTCCGCGGTGACAATCGCGCCGGTTTCCTGTGCGGCCTTCAACAGAACCTCCTTGTCGAGCGGTTTGATCGTATGCATATTGATGACCCGGGCACTGATGCCTTGCGCGGAGAGCACCTCCTCGGCGAGGATCGCTTCCCACACTTGCAGGCCGCACGCAACGATCGTCACGTCATGCCCGTCGATGAGTGTGACCGATTTGCCGAGCTCGAACGGGGAGGACGCTTCCGTGAACACGGGAGTGTTGTCGCGGAACAGCCGGACGTAAATCGGGTGATTCCAGTTAAGCGTGGCTTTCACCATCTTCTTTGCTTCAAGATAGTCGCACGGACTTGCAACCGTCATGTGCGGAAGGATGCGCATGAGAGCGATATCCTCCAACGATTGATGTGTTGCGCCGTCCGGTCCGACGGTAATGCCGCAATGTGACGCGCAAATTTTCACCGGAAGCTGACTGTACGCGATCGATTGACGGATTTGGTCGAAGGGTCTGCCCGTCGCAAACTCACCGTAAGCGGATGCGAAAGGGATCTTTCCGGCAATCGCGAGTCCTGCCGCCGTTCCCATCATATCCTGCTCGGCGACGCCGACGCTGAAGAACCGGTCGGGGAACGCTTTCTTGAACAAATCGGTCCGGACAGAACCGGTCACATCGCCGCCCAGGACGACGACATTGGGATTTTCATTTCCCAGTTCGACGAGCGCTTCGCCGAACCCGAGTCGTGTTGCCTTCAGTTCTTTGGATGAATATTTGGGCATGCTATCGTGTTCCCGTAAGTTGTTGTTCCCAGTCGAACATAATAAAGTCGCCAAGCTTTGTCGGAGCGAGTTCCCCGAGAGCTTGCTTGCCCTGTTCCTCATTCGGCGGAACTCCGTGCCATTTGTAATCGTCTTCCATGAACGAAACTCCCTTGCCCATGATCGTTCGCGCAATAATCACCGTCGGTTTTCCTTTCAATTCCTGGGCATGCCTCATCGTTTTCAAGAGTTGTTCAATATTGTTTCCGTCACACTCGAGCACGTGCCAGTTGAACGAGCTCCATTTTTCCGCGAGGGGTTCAAGGTTCATGACTTTACTCGTGCGGTCATCGATCTGGCAATCATTCCTGTCGACAATCGCGATCAGATTATCCACGCGATGATGGGCGGCGGTCATCATCGCTTCCCAAACCTGTCCTTCGTCCAGTTCACCGTCGCCATGGAGAACATACACGCGGTTTGGTTTCTTGTCCAGGCGGAGTCCCAGCGCGCAGCCCACGGCAACCGAGAGCCCTTGCCCGAGGGCACCGGAGGCGATTTCGGCTCCGGGCACCCCGTGCGTCCATGGCGGGGCGGGATGACCCTGCAACCTGCCGTTGATTTTCCGCAGGGTGCTCAGCTCACTCAAGGGAATGAAACCCCGCCGTGCGAGCGTGGCGTACCAGGCCGGGCACAAGTGACCCGCGGAGAGAAAGAAATAGTCCCGCGTATCCATCCGCGGATTTCTTGGGTCGATATTCAGGATGTTGAAATAGAGTGATGCGAAGATGTCGGCGAGACCGAGCGGTCCGCCCGAATGCCCCGATTTTGAAATCAACAGCATCTTAATGATGTCGCGGCGGATTTGCCTTGCCGTCTCCTGCAATTCAGCAACGTTCAGTTTTTCCATGGATGAAGTATGTGGTGATGGATTATAGAGACTTTCCCAACATCTGGTTAACCGGACGAATGTGCCGGAGTAAAATCAAACAACAGACAATGATAACAAGAACCCTGACCTCTGTGGTTCCGGTGAAAGGGGGAAGCGTTCCTGCAATGACGGTCGCGGGAAGCGATACGATAACGACCGGGCTGAGAATTGAAGCAATAATGTTCGACCCGTGAATGTGTTTTGATGTTAGATAGCTCACCGTCCATATCAAACACCACACGAATACGAACGCCCAACCCAGCACCAGCATGACGCCGGCAGTGGTCGAAAGTCCTATTCCTCCTTTGAACTTCAGCCAGACCGGATAATCATGACCGATGATGGCAGCCAACCCCGAAGTTGCCAGCACTGTGAAGTCATTGCCGAACAACGCCATCGCAAACAGCACCGCGAGACATCCTTTGAGTGCATCAATCGCGAAAACCGCAAACCCGAGCAACTTCGAACTGGTAACTTCGTAGGCGTTCATTGCGCCGACATTTCCGCTTCCCGCCACACGAATGTCGACGTTCGATTTCTGCTTCAGAAGCAGATAGGCAGTGGGAAATGATCCGGCACAATAGCCGATCAAGAGACTGAAGATGCAGGGAAACAGCAAAGGTTCGAACGCTTTTTGGTCTACTATTCTGACAAACATACAAAAAAAGCGGCAAACTTACAAAGCCAAAATTTTCTCCCACCGTCGATTTTCAGGATTTCATTCTTGCTTCTCCTTGCAAAAACGAGTATATTTTCATCGCACGTATGACAAAAAGTGAGCTCAAAGATATCCTTCATGATTTGAAGCTTGGCGCTGTGAGTGAGGAAGAAGTGCTCGAAAAACTCGCCGCGCTCCGGTTCGAATCGCTCGGCTTTGCAACCATCGACCATCATCGCCGGCTGCGGCAGGGATTCCCGGAAGTAATTCTGTGTCAGGGAAAAACGCCAGCCCAGGTCGCCGGAATCGCGTCGAAGATAGCCAAACATTCGCAGCCGCTGCTGGCAACACGGGCGACAGAAGCTCATTTCAAAGACGTAAAAAAGAAGGTCCGTAACGCGCACTTCCATGATTCCGCGCGGGTCATCACGGCCAACGAGCCGGAGAAGCCGGAGTCAGGCCGTGGATTGATTCTCGTGGTCACGGCGGGCACCTCCGACATCCCCGTCGCTGAAGAGGCGGTCGTTACCGCAAGGATGCTGGGAAATCCCGTTGAAACTCTGTACGACGTCGGCGTTGCCGGAATCCACCGGCTGTTTGCGCAGAGCGATAAGCTGTCGAAGGCAGATATTATCATCGTCGTGGCGGGAATGGAGGGAGCGCTGCCCAGCGTTGTCGGCGGCCTGGTTGACGTGCCGGTCATCGCGGTTCCGACGTCGATCGGCTACGGCGCAAGTTTTCAGGGAGTGACCGCCCTGCTTGCGATGCTGAACTCCTGTGCAAGCGGCATTACCGTCGTGAATATTGACAACGGCTTCGGCGCTGCCTTCGCCGCGAGCCTGATGAATAAGAAAAGACGATGAGTAGTTGAGATGTTGAGAACATGAGATAATGAGATAAGAAGATGTTGAGATGATGAGATTTTGAGATTTGCCAGAACATTTTTTAATTTTTCATTTTTATTTTTGAATTGAGCAATGAAGTAGTTGAGATATTGAGTATATGAAAGAATGAGATAAGTCAAAGCGTTTTTTAATTTTTCATTTTGCATTTCTAATTGGATGGAAGATAGATGATGGAGGTAGGCGGATCTTTGCCATGACATTTTTTAATTTTTAATTTTGCATTTTGAATTGAGAACGATTTCTGCCGGAGCGATAGTCTTTCGAAGAACAAAAGGTGGACTTGAATTTCTCCTGCTTCAGCACGAATTGGGACACGGGGAGTTTCCGAAAGGGAAAATTGAGGACGGTGAAGAAGAAAAGGAAACCGTTCGGCGAGAGATTGAAGAAGAAACAAGCATCAAGCGCGTATCCTTCGTTGAAGGGTTTCGGAAGACGCTCAAGTATTCCTATCGACGCAAGGGGAGAGGCATCTTTAAAACGGTGATCTATTACCTCGCCGAAACCCGGCAGAAGAGCGTGAGAATTTCATCCGAGCACCGGGGGTTCGCATGGCTGTCGTTCGAGGATGCGTCCCGAACACTCACGTACAAGAACAGTAGAAATGTGTTAACCAAGGCGATGGTGTCACTAAGAAAAATTAAGTGAGGAGATGTTTCCAGAGGTCGAACTGAAGTTCGACCCACAGACGTTAAAAAATGGAGTTGATATGTTGACTGACCTCAAGAAAATGAAATTCCACGACACTATCCTTACGACAATCGGCAGCACTCCACTGGTACGGTTGAACAAGATCACAAAGGGATACAAAGGGCATTACTTTGTGAAGGTCGAGAGTTTCAACCCGGGCGGCTCGGTGAAGGACAGAATCGGCCTCGAGATCATCGAAGACGCCGAGCGAGACGGGCGTTTGCGTCCCGGCGGCACGATCGTCGAGGCGACGTCAGGTAATACGGGCATGGGACTTGCTCTCGCGGCGTCGATCAAAGGGTACAAGTGTGTTTTCACTTTGCCAGATAAGATGAGCCAGGAGAAAATCCGTCTCCTCAAGGCGTTCGGTGCTGAGGTGGTTGTGACACCCACAGCCGTTCCGCATGATTCACCGGAGGGTTACACGGAGGTCGCCAAACGCATTGTTCGGGAAACGCCAAACTCAATACTTGCCAACCAGTTTTACAATCCGAAAAATCCTGAAGCGCATTACAAAACAACGGGTCCGGAAATCTGGGAGCAAACCGGCGGCCAGGTCGATTACTTCGTCTGCGGCATGGGAACCGGCGGGACGATCTCGGGCGTGGGGAAGTTCCTGAAGGAAAAGAATCCCAGGATCAAAATCGTGGGAGCCGACCCGCGAGGCTCGGTGCTGCGGGAATACCACTCCACCCGGAAGCTTCCGGCCGGGAAGCCGTACAAAGTCGAGGGCATCGGTCAGGACTGGATACCGGGAACGCTGAATCTCGAAGTGGTTGACGATATGGTGGAAGTTACGGACAAGGAATCGTTTCTCATGGCGCGGCGTATGACACGCGACGAGGGAATTTTCGCCGGCGGTTCGTCCGGGACGGCCGTCGCCGGCGCGCTCAAATACGCCGACCGCATGAAAGAGAATGAAGTGATGGTCATCCTCCTTCCGGATACGGGGGAACGATATCTGAGCAAGATGTTCAACGACGACTGGATGCGGGAAAACGGATTTCTTATCCCGGAGAGAATTACGGTTCGGTTCGTCCTGCAAGCCAAATCAAAGAATGTTCAGCAGCTCATCGCGATAAATCCGGGCGCGACCGTCCGCGATGCCCTCGACCTCTTCGAGGAGCATGATGTGTCACAACTACCCGTCATCGACAAGGGAAAAGTCATCGGTACACTGATCGATAATGACCTGATGTCGTCGGTGCTGGAGGACAACCAGTTGCTCGATGTCCCGGTCAGCAAGGTGATGGAGCCGGCCTTTCCCATTATCGGAGCCGACGCACCCATCGACCATGCTATTGATTTTCTGAAAAAGAAGGATTCCGCCGTTCTCATCGAGGAAGACCATAAGATCATCGGAATCCTGACACGCTACGATGTGATCGAGTATATGGCAAGATGAACGATTTCGGATTGCCGAATGCGGATTGGGGATTGTGGATTGTGGATTGGGGATGTCGAATTATGAATTGTCAATTGCGAATTTGTAAAGATCGGCGATTTCGGATTTGAATCCGCGTTCTCTCAAATAGTTTGAATAGGTTTTTGGATCTTTAGGTCTCGCACTACCCTCTCCCCTTCAATTCCCCTCTCCCAAATTTGGGAGAGGGGAAAGGGGTGAGGGTAAAGCGCCGTGATGGAACATGACAAATAATCTCAACATCCCACAATCTCATCATCTTTTATCTCAACTACTCAATATCTCATAATCTTATTATCTCCCATGCGCCTCTCCACGAAAGCTATTCATGCCGGCCAGCAGCCCGATCCGACGACCGGCTCAATCATGACGCCGGTACACCTTACATCGACGTACGTTCAACAGGGCCTCGGCAAAAATAAAGGGTACGAATACTCGCGTGTTTCCAATCCCACGCGCACGGCGCTCGAACAGAATATCGCCGCCCTTGAAAACGGCAAACACGGCATGGCATTCGGTTCCGGTATGGCTGCCATCGATGCCATTTTTCGTCTGCTCAAACCGGGAGACAACGTTATCGTGTCTCACAATGTCTACGGCGGAACGTACCGCATCGGCAAAATGGTCTGGGAAGATTACGGGCTGCAGTTCGATTTTGTGGATACGACAAAGCTGGAACTTGTGAAAAGGGCGGTCAGGAAGAACACGAAAATGATCTTCATCGAGACGCCGACAAATCCGACGATGGAGGTGTCCGACCTGATCGCCATCGCGCGGCTTGCTCGCCGGTGTCGCCTCATCTCGGTGTGCGACAATACCTTTGCGACGCCCTACCTCCAGCGGCCTCTGGAGTACGGCATTGACATTGTCGTTCATAGTCTAACGAAATATCTTAACGGTCACAGCGACATGCTCGGGGGTATCATCGTGACGAGCAAGCAGGCGATCGCGGAGCGAATTCGTTTTCTTCAGAAGGCGACTGGCGGCATTCTCAGTCCATTCGACGCATGGCTTTGTTTAAGGGGAACCAAGACGCTGCCTGTCCGCATGGAACGGCATGGAGCGAGCGCGATGATCATCGCCAAATGGTTGTCGAAGCAAAAGAAGGTCCGGAAAGTGTATTACCCGGGATTACCGTCTCACCCGCAGCACAAGCTTGCCGCGAGGCAGATGAAGAATTTCGGCGGGATGATCGCGTTCGACCTGGGAAGTCTTGCGGCGGCCAAGAAATTTCTCAGCAGGGTCCGGCTTTGTGCTCTTGCCGAGAGCCTGGGCGGAGTGGAAACGCTCATCAGCCACCCTGCAACGATGACGCACTCTTCGATTCCGCCGGAGCAACGGGCGAAGATCGGTGTCACAGATGGATTGGTGAGGATCTCCGTCGGGTTGGAGGATGTGGAGGATCTGATGGAGGATCTGAAGCAAGCGTTGCGTTGAGATAGTCTGAGATACCTTTCTTTATGAGTTGAGGGTGTAACGCCAAATATTCGAGAGCTCGATCACAATAGATTCTTCGGGACGGCATCGATTTGAATATGAGAAAAGTTCTTCCTATTGCGTTGATAATGCTTCTCGCGTCCGCCTGTCACAAGGACAATGGCCCCTGCCTCACCTGTCCGCCGCCATATATTCAGAGCATCATACTCGACTCACCGAGTGCCGAACTGACTACAGTCGAATTCCAAATGCACACTACTGATTCGACGCACCTGGGTATTGTTCAATTGTATCGTGACAGCGTTTCAGTGTTCTCTAAGATGATTCTGAGCATTGACACGACGATAACTGACACGGCACTTCTTCCATCGCACCGCTATCGGTATAAGGCATACCGACTCACCGGCCCCACTCGGACCGATTCCAGCGCTCCACTCTCCATCAGCACAATGGACACAACGAGTCAGAATTTCACATGGGAGATTGACACACTCGGTGATGGCAACTCAAGCGTGCTCAATGACGTGGCAATTATCAATGATACGCTGATCTATGCCGTGGGAGAGATGTACAAGCGAGACTCCACCGGGCAGTTTGAAATAGATCCTTACAATGTTGCAATCTGGACCGGATCGCGGTGGAGGTTACAAAGGCTCTACTATCAGAATGGCACGGGACCAATAAGGTCTGTCTTCGCAATAAGCGAAACAAACGTATGGCTCGACCCCTGGTTTCATTGGGACGGCCAGAATTTTCAACAAGTCCCAATTGATCAAATCTTTTCTGGGGCGAGGATTAATAAGATGTGGGGAGCCCTTAGTAGTCTCTACGCTGTTGGCGACAATGGGTTCATCGCTCACTACGACGGTCGCACATGGCAGAAGCTTGAGAGCGGTACAACACGAGGCATCAACGATGTGTGGGGAATTGAGAAGCCCTTGAACAACAACGAGGATCTGTATTGCGCTATAACGGCAGTTGCGGACCCTCAAAACAGTTGGATTATGAAGATTACAAACGCTTCCCAAATTGATTCCGTCCAATGGGGGGCCGGAAGGGAAATCGTTTCTCTCTGGACATACAATGGATCTCCGCTATACGTCTGCGGTGGATGGTATGTTTGAGAACAGTCGAGGGCGTTGGAACGAAATTCGATTGGGTACGAGTATTTTCACGAACCGGGTCCGAGGAAGCGCGCCGAATGACATTTTCATTGTCGGGTACTCCGGCATGATTGCACACTTCAACGGAGCCGATTGGAAAGTATTCTACGAAAATGCCGATTTTTTCTCCGTTGCGGGCAAGGGAAACATTGTAGTTGCGGTTGGATCCATAAACGATAGGGCGGCAGTCGCAATCGGAAGAAGGAACTAACCGTTAATGGCCATTTCTTTGACGTCAACAAAATCGTTAGATCGCAAGCCGTCTGAACCGCTGATTCTTATGATGGAATGATGAGTATGATAAAAGATGTGCGCGAATGTTCAGCGATTTTTGGATTGTGTTCACAGCACACACGGATTAGATTTCCGGGAAGCTTACGTCCTTGGTTAAAGCAACCATCATGAATCTCATTGCATCAGTTTTATCAGCGGTTCAGACAACGGGATGCGGGTCCGTCGAAAAGGCAATTATACGGTTGGTTCGCACGCCGTCTGAACCGCTGATCCTTATGATGGAATGATGACGATGATAAAAGAAGAGCACAAATGTTCAGCGATTTTTGGATCATGTTCACAGCACACACGGATTAGCTTGCCCGGAAGTTGACGTTCTTCGTTAAAAGTAACCATCATGAATATCATTGTATCACATTCATCAGCGGTTCAGACAAGGAGATTAATAACATGCCTACCTACGCATATCGCTGGGCGGACGGCACGGTAAGCGTCTGCAGCGCAAAGAACAGGAACGAAGCCTTGACATTGCTTGACGACATCGCTCAGGTGTCGCGGAAGCTCATCATCAGGATCGACGCGCCGATCCTCTTCACGGTAAAAGCCGACCGCGACCGCTGGTGGGTTCTCGATAACTGTGAGCCCCTTGGAGAGAAGCTCTCCAACGAACTTGAGGAAAAGTGCTATCCAAACTATGACAAAGCGCTTTCCGGATGCGAGCCGGATCCGAACACAGGGACGTACAGCAACAACGACAAAGTGAAACTCGCAAAGGCATTACGACGAGACCGGGCAGAGGCAGAGGAGAAGCTCAAGAAGGAATACCCGACGATGGATCTCGTTTCAATGTTTCCGCGAGGGTTACCTGGGCAGGAGAATTGAATGAAACCAGATGTATTGCCGACCGGCGAGGCGGCCATCATGAATATCATTGTATCACATTTATCAGCGGTTCAGACAATTTGAGCAGGGGTGACCTCGTGTTTTCTCTTTTTGATTCCGGACCATCACCTATACCCGACATTTCTAAGGAGTTATTAGGAGGATTGCCGATCGAAATATTTTCAGGTTGCTATCCAGGATAATTTTTCTTACATTTAAACCACTTTTCATGAAACTTGCCCTATGTGTAAAATGACGGGTAGTACCTCTCCATTCGCAGAGAAAAGAAATATCGATGAAAATTAGCGATATTCTTGAAGAAAAGCTCGTAGTAACGAATCTTGCGGGCAGCACCAAGGATGAAATCATTAACTCGATGGTCGATCTGGTGGCCCAGTCTCCCAAGGTGCTGGACAAAGAAAAAGTACGGACGGCGATCTTCGAGCGCGAGAAGATCATGTCCACCGGCGTCGGCAACGGGTTTGCTATCCCTCATGGAAAAACCGAGGGTGTTTCGGATGTTGTCGCCGCGTTCGGTGTGACGGCCCAGCCCATCGATTACCAGTCGCTCGACGAAAAGCCGGTGCGGCTCGTCTTCCTGCTGGTCGGCAGAGACAATATGGTCGGGCCTCACATCAAGTTGCTGAGCCGCATTTCCCGATTGATGAACAAAGAGGAATTCCGGAACAAGCTTCTTGAGGTGAAGACGCCGCTGGAGGTGCTGGAGACTTTCCGGAAAGAAGAAGCATCGTATTTTGAAATCTAAACTGTTTTATAGAATCATCCAAAATCCTTCCTTCATTGAAATTCAAGTCGATTAAAGGTACGCGGGATATTCTCCCCGAGGAGAGTTATCGCTGGCAGGCGCTCGAGCAAAAAGTGCGCTCGGTGATGCACCTTTTCAATTATAAAGAAATTCGAACGCCGGCTTTTGAAGAGACGGCGCTCTTTGCGCGCGGTATCGGTGAGCTGACCGACATCGTGAGCAAGGAAATGTACACGTTTGTAGATCGCGGAGGTGACCGCCTGACACTCAAACCGGAAATGACGGCTTCTGTCATCCGGTCGTACGTCCAGCACAATCTGGGTGAACAGCAGCCTCTGACGAAAGTCTATTACATCTCTCCGATGTTCCGGCAGGAACGTCCGCAGGCCGGGCGAATGAGACAGTTTCACCAGTTCGGCGCCGAGGCGATTGGCGGAGCATCCGCCGACATCGACGCGGAAGTGATCGCGCTCTCCGTCGAAGTGTACAACCGGTTCGGCATCAAGAATATCTCACTGAAAATCAATTCCGTCGGTTGTGAGCGCTGCCGGCCGCAGTACAAGGAACTGCTGAAAAAATATTTGAAGGAGAAGTTCAACGATCTTTCCCAGGAGAGCAAGCAGAGATTCGAACAAAATCCGCTGCGGATTCTCGATTCAAAGGACGAGCACGACCGTGAGATTACGAAAGACGCGCCGCTCATGAAGGACCATTTGTGTCCGGAATGCGACACGCACTTTTCCCACCTCCAGTCGGCTCTGAAGTCGCTGAATGTTGACTTCCAGCTGGATGGCCGCATCGTGCGCGGACTCGATTACTATACCAAAACTGCCTACGAGATCGTGAGCGCAGACCTTGGTTCTCAGGATGCCCTGGTAGGAGGTGGACGCTATGACCTGCTCGTCGAGGAACTCGGCGGCAAGAACACTCCCGCGGTGGGCTTTGCGGCGGGCATGGAGCGACTCATGATGGTCGTGGAAAAGCAAAAATCACTCGATGCAATCGATGTGCACCCGTGTGTGTATTTTGTCGCGGCCGACGAAGAAAGCCGCCGTTGGATTTTCGAACAGGCGTTCGCCCTGCGTCGCGCCGGGATTTCGTGTGACCTGGATTTGCTCGACCGCAGCCTCAAAGCGCAAATGCGGGAAGCGGACCGCCAGCGAGCTGAATATGTTCTCGTGGTCGGAGGAAATGAACTGCGGCAGCAGTCAGTCAATCTGAAGAACATGAAAACAGGAGAGCAGCAATCGCTCGCAGTGCCGGAAATACTCCGGACACTGCAGAATCTGCCTCACTGAAATGAAACGGACGAAACGAATTAAGCCAACGGCCTCGGTCGAATATCGTCTCCTCGTCCTGCCAGGATACAAAGAACGTGAAGATGAATTCGTGACCGTTGTCGAGCTGCAAACGGCCCTGGAATTCAGCAACTTTCGTTACGAAATAGTTGTTCAGGATAGTGTCGAAAACAACTCTCTTTTTCTCAACATCCGCGGTTTGCACGCCCCGCGGTCGATCATGCCCGCGGTCGGTCCGGCACGATTTCGGAAAGAGTATCCGGTGCTGAGCAAAGTAAAGAGAGTCACCGTCACACGAATAGATGGCACCGAGAACTCTTTTGAAGTTGATATCTCCAGGAAGCAAGTTGTCCTGAAAAAAAGTCCGAAAGAACAATTTGTGGAATTTACGGTGCAAGAGATTCAGACTCAGTAAGTGATGTTACGCAGAAATGAAACAGAACCGAATAAAGGTGGTCTGTTATGTCCAAGTATTCCGCTTCTCAGAATCCAGCCTCTGTAAGCGGAATCCGAAAGGCGGGACATTAATCGGACATCTATGCATGGATTTCCGATAGAAGCGTTCGGGAATGACAAGATTGCCAATTGTAAATCGTAAATCATAAATCGGATGTACCCACGTTTATTCACGATCGGTCCTTTTACCGTCTACAGCTTCGGGCTGATGCTCGGCATCGGGTTCATTGTCGCAAGCGCGCTGCTGACGAACGAGCTGAGGAGAAAGGGGCTTGACCCGGCGCTCGGCAGCACGATTACGCTCATCGCTGTCGTTTTTGGTGTCGCCGGTTCCAAGATCCTGTACCTGATTGAAAACTGGGAATACTTCGTGCGTGCGCCGTTCGAAATGGCCTTTTCCCCCGGCGGGCTCACATGGTATGGAGGGTTTATTCTTGCGACGGTCGTGATCTGGTTGTACGTAAGGAAGAAAGGAATTCCGTTCCTGAAGATCTGCGATGCCGCTGCCCCCGGCCTCATGATCGGCTACGGCATTGCCCGTATTGGATGCCATCTTGCCGGAGACGGAGATTACGGAATGCCGACGAGTCTTCCGTGGGGGACGGTATATTCGAAGGGGACGTATCCGCCATCGGCGGCGTTCAAAGATTTTCCCGAGATTGTTCAGAAGTACGGCGTGCATGGTGTTGTTCCCGATACGATCCCCGTTCACCCGGCTCCGATGTATGAGTTCTTGATGGCCTGCGGACTTTTCTTCGTTTTGTGGAAGCTGCGAACGAAAGACACCCCGGATGGCACGCTGTTCGTGATCTATCTCATTCTCGCGGGTCTTGCCCGATTTCTGGTGGAATTCATCCGGCTCAACCCGCGGATCGCTCTCGGATTGTCGGAAGCGCAGTTGATTTCGGTATTTCTGATTCTCGTTGGAATTATTGGGCTCCGGGTGTTGTTAAATAGTCAGAGGCGGGACGTCGCGAAGTCGTAATGATTCTCGTTGAGTTGTATTCAAAGGACGATTGCCATCTCTGCGAGGTCGCGAAATCGATTCTTCTCGACGCCCGGAAGAAACAGCCCTTTGAATTCCGCGAGATAAAAATCCGCGAAGGCGGTCAAGAATTTGAACGATTTCGGGAACGAATCCCCGTGGTGTACATCAACAAGAAGTTTGCATTTCAATATCGGATTCCTGAAAAGGAGCTGCTCGAGAGACTGCAAACGGCAACCTCGGGCGTGTTGTGAACATCCTTCCCAAAGCTCTTGAAGCAGTGGGGATTGCCTCGCTGATGGTCGGGCTGGTGCAGGGGCTGTACGGCTCCATGTGGAGCGAATTGGATTTTTTCCTCGGAGGCATCGCGATGTTTTTTGTTGGACGCTTTTTGGAGAAACGACACGCGCCGGGGAATAACAGTAATAAACGATGAAAAATAAACTATCGGAGACTTGGTGGAATTATGATTGAAAGTGAAAAAGGAGCGACCGAGCAGAAGTCGGTGCCGATGTACGTTGAGAAAGAAGAACGGTCGTCGCTGAGGAGGGTTCACGACCGCAAACCGACGGTCGACATCATCGCCGGCCGTCAACCTGTCTACGAGGCGCTGAGAGCCGGCGCCCTTCTCGAAAAGGTCGTCATCCTCTTTGGAGTCAAGGGAGACCAGATCGAGAAGATCCGCGGACTCGCAAAACGGAATAATGTTCCGGTCATCGAAGTCGGCAAACAGAGATTCCGCGAACTCGTGAGCGACACCACAACGCAGGGAGTCGTCGCGATCGTGGGAGGCAAGAAATACGTCGAAGTGAGCGACATCCTCAAGCATGCCAAAGACCGCAATGAGGTCCCGTTTGTCCTGATTCTTGACGAGATTCAGGATCCCCAAAATCTCGGCGCCCTTATTCGTACCGCCGAGTGCACGGGAATGCATGGCGTCGTGATTCCCAAGCATCACTCCGCGGAAGTGAACCAGACGGTAGTCAAGACGTCGGCCGGAGCGAGCGAACATATGCTCGTCGCAAAGGTCACGAACATTGTGCAGTGTCTTGAAGATTTGAAGAAGGCGGGACTCTGGGTTGTCGGCACGGACTCCAACGGAGACAAGCCATTCACGCAGGTCGATTATTCCTTGCCGCTGGCGTTGATTATCGGCAATGAAGGTTCGGGGATTCGAAAACTTGTGAAAGAGAAGTGCGATTTTCTTGTAAAGATTCCGCTCTTCGGGAAAATTGCGTCCCTGAATGCCTCCGTTGCGGGTGCGCTGGTGATGTATGAAGCGTTGAGAAAGAGGAACCGGTTCTAGAGAACCGTCGATGATTCATCCACGGGAGGGAGCGGCCCTCGTCGTACGCTGACGGGCGGGATTCTCACCCCTGAGCTGCTTGTTCTTCTTCGGCCGGAGCAGGCACTTTTGCGTGTTTTCTCTTGCCCGCACAATCATTTTTTGCCGGTTCGAAATGCCCTTCATAGCGCTCACTCCTCCATTCCATCATTTCTACATTTTTTCATTTTCCCATTTCTCCATTACTCCATCCCTCCATTGCTCATTACTCCATTGTTCATTACTCCATTCCAACGTCCTTACCCTCGCTGTCCCGCTCGAGTCCGTATTTCTTGATCTTTGTGTAGAGATGGCTTCGTTCCATTTCGAGCGTCTCCGCCGTTTTTGAAACATTCCAGTTGTGCAATTCAAGTTGATGTTTGATGAACGCGGCCTCAGCGCGGTCCTTGAATTCCTGGAATGTCCTGCTCGACCGGACAATGTCTTCCGTTTCGCTCTTGCGTGACAACGCAGCGGTTTCCAGATCCGGAACGTCGATGACGTTTCCGGCGGTCATGATCACGAGGCGCTCGACGATGTTCCGCAGTTCCCGCACGTTCCCGGTCCATTCCATGTTCATGAGCGCCTGAGCCGCGCGGTCAGAGACTGTCTTCAGGGCAAAACCGTTGCGGGTGCAGGTGTCCTCGACGAAGGCCCGTATCAGAACCGGAATATCCTCGCATCGCTCGCGGAGCGGCGGAACATGCACCGGAATCACGTTCAGCCGATGGTACAGGTCGTCGCGAAAATTCGTTTTCCTGATTTCCTCTTGCAGATTCTTGTTCGTCGCCGAAATAACTCTCACATCGACCGGCATTAATTTTTCTCCTCCGACCCGCTCGATCTTTCCTTCCTCAAGCGCGCGCAAAACCTTTGCCTGAGCCTGCACGCTCATATCTCCGACCTCGTCGAGGAAGATTGTTCCGCCGTCTGCCTGTTCGAATTTCCCGATGCGTTGGGCGGTGGCGCCTGTAAACGAGCCTTTTTCATGCCCGAACAATTCCGATTCGATGAGCTCATGAGGAATTGCCGCACAATTGACTTCCACGAGCGGCATCGAAGCGCGTTTGCTTGCCCTGTGGAGAGCTTTGGCCACAAGTTCTTTTCCGGTACCGCTCTCTCCCGTAATGAGTACTCGTGCGTCGGTGGGTCCGACACGTTGAATGAGAGCGAGAATTTCCTTGATCGCGGGACCTTCACCAAGGATGCGTTCTTTCCCGGTGATTTTATTGACTTCGACGACGAGTCTTTTTTGCTGGAGCGCATTGCGCACGGTAATGAGAAGCTTTTCCCGGTCGAGCGGCTTGGAGAGATAGTCGAACGCGCCCAGCTTCGTCGCTTCGACGGCCGTATCGATCGTCCCGTGGCCGGAGATCATCACAACGGGAATTTCCGGGTGTTTGTTTCTCATTTCCTTGAGAACTTCGATCCCATCCATCCCCGGCATCTTGATGTCGAGCAGGATGGCATCGATGGGACGCTCTCTGGCGACCGTCAGAGCCCTGTCTCCGTTTTCCGCGAAAACGACGCCGTACTTTTCATATTCGAGAATCATTTTGATGGAGTCGCGGATACTCTTTTCATCATCGACAACGAGGATTGTGTGCATTACCAGTCTCCTGAACAAAATGGCTCATCGGGCAGCGCCCGGCATTTGCCGGCTGCCCCCTTGTTGGCAACCTCAACTCTCAGGTATTCGGATGGAAGGTGATGATTGTTGTAAAGCACGGCAAGGCCGAATTCCAGTCCCTCGCGATTTGCCCTCATATCCCGTTCATCATCGACTCCGCCGACGATGAACAGGTCTTCACCTTCCTCGATGAATGTCCCGAATCGTTCCGCCGGTTTTCGTGATTCGGAGATGAACGAAAGAAATGCCGACCCGAAGAAGTGCTGGAGTTTGTCCCTATCGCCTGACGCGTCACCCGGCGTGTCCTGGTACAAACGGGAGGGAAGGTTGCTCACTCTTCGTGAGAAATCTTTCTCCGATTCGTCCGAAAGCGGGAACTGTATTTTCAGCAAGGGCACTTTGAGTCCAATCACGCGATGGTCGAACGTAGCGAGGGAGGCGAGAAGCAGTGCCAGCGCGGTATTGTTGTTCGTAAGGTACATCGAGCGGACGTAGATGGCATCGACGCTTCTCAAGTCGCCAAACATTGCGCGCAGTTTTTTGAAGGTCATGCTCCTGATAAACGATTTCAACTCCATGCCGTGCTCGATAAACAGCGGAGGGAAATACGCGGCCAGGCAGCTGAAGGGCGATGATTCCTTGAATTGGAAATACGCCAGCAGGCTGTCCGATTGATCCTGAACGGTAGGCTGCGTATGAACTTGGTGAGTGGACAACATCAGGATCGCTATCGCAAGCACACTTCGCATCCGCTATACTTGAATGACTCCTGGATTGAACCTCGGGAGGTTGGGGTTATTGGCGGCGATTTCTATCCCGCGTGAAATGATCTGTCGCGTTTCAGCTGGGTCGATAATACCGTCGACCCATAAGCGCGCCGCGGCAAACAGAGGGTCGAGCTCGCTTTCGTACCGACCCGAAACCTCCTTCAGGAGTTTCTGCTGTTCGTCTTCTGGAATCTGCCGGGCTCCTTTGCCTGTCATTTGTTGGAGTTTGATGCTCAGCAGCGTTTCGCTTGCCTGTTTCCCTCCCATGACCGCGATTTGGGCCGTCGGCCAGGCGAAGATCAATCGCGGGTCGTACGCCTTGCCGCACATCGCGTAGTTTCCGGCACCGTAACTGTTCCCGATAATGAACGTGAATTTCGGCACAATGCTGTTGGCGACCGCGTTTACCATTTTCGCGCCGTCTTTGATGATTCCACCCTGTTCCGCTCGTGTTCCGACCATAAACCCCGTGACATCCTGAATGAAAACAAGTGGAATGAGCTTTTGGTTGCAGTTCATGATAAAGCGCGCGGCCTTGTCTGCACTGTCGCTGTAGATCACGCCACCAACCTGCATCTCTCCTTTTTTTGTCTTGACGACGGACCGCTGGTTCGCGACGATGCCGACAGCCCAGCCGTCGACCCGTGCGTAGGCCGTGACCAGCGACTTGCCGTACCCGGCTTTGTATTCTTCGAATTCGCCACTGTCGACAATGCGCTCGAGAATCGGCAGTATGTTGTACGGTTTCGTTCTATCGTTGGAAATCAGACCGTAGATTTCTCTTCCGTCGAACCGCGGGTGTTTGGGGGCGATCCTGTCAAAGACGGCGCGAGGCGGATGCCCGAGCTTCTGGATGATTTTGCGGATCGCTTCCAAACATGCCTGGTCGTTCGGCATTTTGTAGTCGGTTACTCCGCTGATTTCGGAATGCATTTCGGCCCCGCCGAGATTTTCAATGTCGGCATCTTCGCCGATGGCAGCTTTCACGAGAAACGGTCCCGCGAGGAACACGTTTCCCGTCTTGTCGACGATGAGGGCTTCATCGCTCATGATCGGGAGATAAGCTCCGCCGGCGACGCACGGCCCCATGATCGCTGCAATTTGGGGAATTCCCATTGAGGACATGACGGCGTTGTTGCGAAAGATCCTGCCAAAATGTTCTTTGTCGGGAAAGATCTCGCTTTGCAGGGGGAGGAACACTCCCGCCGAGTCGACAAGATAGACGATCGGCAATCGATTTTCCATGGAGATTTCCTGTGCGCGGAGATTTTTCTTGCAGGTGATGGGAAACCAAGCGCCCGCTTTCACGGTCGCGTCGTTCGCGACGATGACAACATCGCGTCCATGGATTTTCCCGACGCCGAATACGGTGCCCGATGAAGGCGCGCCGCCGTATTCTTCGTACATTCCATAGGCGGCAAACAACCCTATTTCTAAGAAGTCGCTCCCCTGGTCGATGAGCTGCTCGATACGTTCACGTGCGGTCAGCTTGCCCTTCTTGTGCTGCTTCTCCGTCGCCTCTTTTCCACCCCCCAATCTCACCGCATCGGCCTTCGCTTCGAGTATGCGAATGAGGTTCTTGAGGTTGTCTTCGTACTTGTGGAACGTAAGATTTTTCTCGTGGTTGCTGGCGGGAGGGGGCATGACAGGTGATAGGTAATAGGTGATAGGTAATAGGTGATAGGTAATGGGTAATAGGTGATGGCGGTTATCTCAGGTCGAGGATGTCGCGTGCGATGACGATTTTCTGGATCTCGGATGTCCCTTCGCCAATCGTCACGAGCTTGACGTCCCGGTAGAATTTCTCGACCGGAAAATCCTTGATGAAACCATACCCGCCATGAATCTGCACCGCTTCCCCCGTGGCCTGGGCGGCGATTTCGCTGGCGTAGTATTTTGCCATCGCGGATTCCATCGAGACATCACCGCCGTTGTCCTTTTTGAAGGCGGCACGATAGGTGAGGAGGCGTGCGGCCTCGATCTGTGTCGCCATTTCCGACAACTTCCATTGAATAGCCTGGAAATCGCCGATGGGTTTTCCGAACTGCCGGCGTTCCTTGGCGTACTTAACGCTGGCGTCAAGAGCTCCCTGCGCTATCCCGAGCGACAGGGAAGCGATACTAATGCGGCCGCCATCAAGGATATTCAGCGCCTGGGTAAACCCCGTCCCTTCCTCTCCCAGGAGATTCTCTTTTGGGACGCGGCAATTATCGAAGGCAAGAGCGGAGGTATCGCAACATCGCATGCCGAGCTTGTTTTCTTTCTTGCTGACAATGAATCCTGGAGAATTATTCTCGACGATGAACGCGGAAATTCCTTTCTTTCCCTTCGTCTTATCCGTGATTGCCATAACGATGGTGAGACTTCCCACCGAGCCGTGGGTGATGAAATTCTTGCTGCCGTTGAGGATGTAGTGATTCCCGTCCTTCGTCGCGGTCGTTCTCATTGCACCCGCATCGCTGCCGGAGGTCGGCTCCGTCAGTGCCCAGGCGCCGATTTTTCGGCCCGCGGCTAGGTCGGGGAGGTATTTGCGTTTCTGCTCCTCGTTTCCGTGGGAGTAGAGGTGGTTCGAACACAAGCTGTTATGGGCGGCGATACTGAGGCCGATGGAGGGATCGACTTTTGAGATTTCCTCGATGATTGTGACGTATTCTAGGTACCCGAAGCCGGCCCCGCCATACTCCGGCGGAAAAATGATCCCCATGAATCCGAGCTCACCGAGTTTCGCGATGATCTCGGACGGAAATTCCTGAGATTCATCGTATTTCATGACGACGGGCTTAATTTCCTTCTCTGCGAAGCCGCGTGCCACGTCGCGGACCATTTTCATGTTTTCTGTGAATTCAAAATGCATGGGTGCGTCTTCTATTGTTGATTTTTCCGCTTCGCGGTGTAACTGAAGAAGTCAGATAATGTAGTACGATTTCGAACGAATTGCAAGAACTCAGTGATCTGAATAGTGGTTCAACTAAAAAAAACCGCAGAGACCGCAAGGGTACGCAAAGGGCTTGTCGCCTCTACGGTCATCACGTTTTCGCGTCGAAGGTTTTCAAACTAAGCTACTACCGAGACCTGAATTCTCGAGCAATTGATTGACGACATCGTAGGGAGACACCTTCAGCGAAACGACGCTTTCCATCTTCGACGCAAGGAATTTTTCACGCTCCTCATTCCAGAATTCTGTCCGGAGACGTTCGCCGACCAGCTCGTGGATGCGTTCGGCCAGCCGTTGCCTGCGTTTGGCCGCCAGGAGGTCGTTCGTCTGGAGGAATTCCCGGTGTTTTGCGATCAATTCCGCGACCCCGTCAATTCCTTTCCCTTCTTGGGCCGTGGCCTGGACAACGTCGGGGATCCATCCGTGGGAGTGCGGTCTGAGATTGAGAACCATTCTGATCGACATTACCGCTTGTTCGGCCCCTGCTCTGTCCGCTTTGTTCACGACGAAGAAGTCGGCGATTTCCATCAGTCCTGCCTTCATTGCCTGTATGGAATCGCCTGATTCGGGAACGAGCACCACCACGGTTGTATCCGCGGCGCGAACGATATCGAGCTCGGATTGTCCGACACCAACAGTTTCCATCAAAATGATGTCACAACCAGATGCGTCGAGAACATCGGCGGCCTCTTTTGCCTTCCTGCTCAACCCGCCGAGGCTTCCGCGCGAAGCCATGCTGCGGATGAATGCTCCCTCGTCCAGTTCAACGTCTGTCATCCGTACGCGGTCGCCGAGGAGCGCTCCTCCCGTAAAGGGACTTGTGGGGTCGACGGCGAGTATTCCGAGGCGAAGCGATTGGGAGCGATACAGTTTGGCGAGTTTGTTCGTCAATGTGCTCTTACCCGCTCCGGGTGGTCCCGTGATCCCGACGCGATACGCTTTTCCCGTCGAGGGGTAAATTCTCTTCAAAAGATCGGTCGCGTCCGCAAGCTCGTTCTCCACGATCGTGATTGCTCTCGCGATCGCCGTCCGGTCGCCTCTCACCAGCCGGTCAATGAATTTCGGGTCGATGGACATCGGAAATGTCAGCGATGATTTTTAAAGAATTGTACGGTCTGCCTCAGTCCGTCGTGCAGCACGACCTGGGGCGACCAGCCGCATGACTCGCGGATTTTCTTGGATGTAAGGACGCTGCGGTTCTGCTCGCCTTTCTTGGCTGGGCCGTAGACCCGTTTGCATTGTGAGCCTGTCAGAGTTTGCAGTTCTTGAAACAATTCATTCACGTCCGTTTCAATCGAGGTCCCGATGTTGAAGATATCCGACGGACGATGTTCGAGCGCGAGCATGTTCGCCTTCACGACATCCTTGACGAAAACATAATCTCTTGTCTGTTTCCCATCGCCGTTGATGACCGGTTGTTCGCCCTTCAGCATCTTTGTTGAAAAAATGGCAACGACTCCCGCCTCGCCATGGGGGTTCTGCCGTGGGCCGTACACGTTCGCGTACCGCAGAATGACGTACCGAAGGCCGTGAACCTTTTGATAGTAGAAGAGATATTTCTCCATCGCGAGTTTGGTGATGCCGTACGGTGATAAAGGACGCGCAGGGTGTTCCTCGTCGGCCGGAAAGGAATCCTGTTCACCATAAATTGCACCGCCCGTTGAAGCGAAAATGAACTTTCCCACGCCGAACGACCTGCAATTCTCCAGCACATTGAGCGAGCCGAGGATGTTGACCGAAGCGTCGAACAGGGGATCCTCGACCGATTTCCGCACGTCCATTTGCGCGGCATGATGATTTACAACGTCGAAGCTTTCAGCACGGAAGACATCCCGTATCTCCTCGTCCCGGATGTCCGCCTGAATGAACTTCGCGCGCGGGTTCAGGAATTCCTTCTGGCCCGTCGAGAGATTGTCGATGACGACGACGCTGTGACCGGCATCGATGCATGTGTCGACGACGTGCGATCCGATGAACCCTGCGCCTCCAGTAATGAGAATTTTCATGCGACACCTGTTTGTTGTAGCTGCTTCAACCTCTGGACTCCCTTCTTGCCGATATCACTCCGGTAGTACGCGCCGTCAAAAGTGATTTTCCCGACCGCTTGATAGGCCTTCTCAATCGTTTCCTCGAGGTTATTGCCCGGTCCGATTGCCGTAACATTCAGGACGCGTCCGCCGGCGGTCACCATCCCTTTCTTTTCTCTCTTCGTTCCGGCGTGAAAAACTACGACATCCGGGTCGACCGCCGCCGCGTCGAGTCCAAAAATCTTTTTGCCTGATTCATACGCGTCGGGGTACCCGCCGGAGGCAATTACTACGCACACGGCATTCTGTTGTTTCCACACGACCTTTGTCGTCGTCAGCTTCCCCGATGATATTTGCATCATGATCTCGACCAGGTCCGTCTCGAGCAGCGGGAGAACAACCTGCGTTTCTGGATCCCCAAAACGGCAATTGAACTCCAGCACTTTCGGACCGTTCTCAGTCATCATGATCCCTGCATACAGGCAGCCTTTATAGGGGCGGTCCTCCTTTGCCATTCCGCGCAGCGTTGGACGGATGACGGTTCGCTTGATCTTTTCTATCATCTCTTCGTTCGCGAGCGGGGCAGGGGCGTATGCGCCCATGCCGCCGGTATTCCTGCCCTGGTCGTTGTCGAAAATGCGCTTATGGTCCTGTGCGGGGGCGAGCATGATTGATTCTTTTCCGTCCGTCAATGCGAGAAAAGACGCTTCCTCGCCGGTCAGGTATTCTTCTACCACGACCTTCGAGCCAGCTTCACCGAAGACTTTCTGACTCATCATCGCATCGAGGGCCTGGAGAGCCTGTTCTTTCGTCTCACAGATTGAAACGCCCTTGCCGGCCGCGAGGCCATCGGCCTTGACGACAACCGGGTAGGGAACGTTCAAGAGATATTGTTTCGCCTGAGTATACTGCGACTGGTCGAAGGCAGAGAAATCTGCCGTCGGGATTTTGTATTTCTTCATGAACTGCTTCGCGAACAGTTTGCTTCCCTCGAGAACTGCCGCGGATTTTTGCGGTCCGAAAATCTGTAAGCCGCGCGCTTCGAATGCATCCACGATCCCATCTATCAGCGGTTGCTCGGGTCCGACGACCGTGAGGTCGATCTCTGCGGTTTGCGCGAACTTTGCTAATCCCTCGATGTCCTTGGTTTTCAGGGGCACAAGTTCGGCCATTTCTCCTATGCCCCCGTTGCCCGGTGCGCAAAAAATCCTTGAGGCATGAGGACTTTGCCGGAGTTTCCACACCAGCGCGTGTTCCCGTCCGCCGGATCCGATGACTAGAATGTTCATATGCCGAAGGTCAATCCACCAGGAATCTGAGAATCTTTGCCAGCTCGCCGGTCAATTTCACACGGTCGTAATTTTGAACGACCTCTTCTCTTGGCCTGGGAAGCCGGTTCTGTTCAAACAATCTGTACATATTCAGGATTCCGGAAGCGATGCCGGCGACATCCGTCGGCTCGGTAATCGTGGCGGCCTCTGTTTCCCGGAGGGTATCGCGAATAAAGCCGTCCGGCACGCACGCCAACACCGGTTTCCTCGCCCCCATGTACTCGTACACCTTGCCCGGTGACTGACTGTCGTTGTTGAGCATCACCCATAGCACATCAGACGATACAAGATACTGAACACAATGTTTGTGGTCAAGATAGCCGGTGGTCGTGACGTCGCCTTCCAATCCCATCGAAGTGATCATTTTCACGAACTTGTCGTGGAAATTTCCTACAAAGCACGCTTCGATACGACCCTTGAGTTCGGGGTGGTCGGTGAAGACCTTCCTGAGCGCCTCGAGGAAATATTTTGGGGAGTGGTCGCCGTAAAAAACTCCCGCGTGAGTGATGCGCATCTTGTTCGTTCGGGCGACTGCGGGGGATTTGTTGTCGGAAAAATCCTGCGGGTCGTATCCCTGGGGGAGTATGATCACGTCATCGTACGAAAGAAACTTGTAGCGGCGGAGCAGCAGCTCCTTGACGCGCCGGTTTGTCGTAATGATCTTCGATGAGGTGTGGAGGACCTCTTTTTCCAACTTGTAGTTCCACAGCTTATGGAGCGGCGTGGGATAGTACTTGAATGGATTTTCATGCCACGCGTCGCGATAATCAAGAACGAGTGGCTTGCCGAGTTTCTTCTTCAGCTCGGCGCCGATGAGGAAGTCCGTGTAGGGGGGAGCCGTTGCGAAAATGGCATCAATCGGTTTTTCCTCGGACATCCTGACCACGGTCTCCAGCGCCTTCCGCTTCCATCCAATCTTATTGTCCGGGACAAATAATGTGTCACTCAGATAAGCCAGGACCTTGCGCCAGGGCTCCGACGGCATCTTCACCACTCCTTTTTTCCGGAAGAGTCGATTCGGGTCAAGCGAGCCGACACGGACAAGGTCGATGTGCAGATGGTGGAGCTCATCAAGGAGCGTGTAGTCCATGGCGTAGTATCCCGTCGGCGTCACCGTGAGGACGATCGGTTGCCAGCCGAATTGAGGAAGATACTTGACAAACTTCAATGTTCGCTGGACGCCGCTGAGTCCCAGTGGGGGGAAGTAATAGGCGATGACGAGAACCGTTCGAGTGTACGAGCCCGGGGCACTCATCGGCGCAGTCTAGAGAATGATGAGGTTTTTGGGAGAACGGTTGAGGATTTCACATTGGCCGTTGGTAATAACGATGTCGTCTTCTATCCGAACGCCGCCGAGTTTTGGGACATAAATTCCCGGTTCTATCGTTACGACATTGCCTTCGGCCAGCACCGCCTTGCTCTGCACGGAGATTCTCGGCGCCTCATGAATCTGCAAACCCAGTCCGTGTCCGAGAGAATGGCGGAAATGCTTATCGTATCCCTCCGCTTTGATGTAATTGCGTGCGACGGCATCTAACTCACTGGATTTCATTCCGCTTCTTGCGGCTTCGATTGCCCGCAATTGGGCTGTGAGGACGACGTCGTAGATTCTCCTTGCTTCGGGTGAAGGTCTCCCGAGCGCAATCGTGCGCGTCAAATCGCTGTGGTAACCCTGAACGACACATCCGAAATCAAGCGTGACGAGTTCGCCCCGGCGCATCTTTTTCACTGTCGGCCTGCCGTGCGGCAATGCCCCCCGTTCACCGCTCACCACAATCGGCTCAAACGCATCCCCGTCGGCGCCGTGCATTCGTTGACGATAGGAGATTTCGGCCGCGATGTCCAGCTCGGAGACGTCCGGCCCGATGTGTTCGAGGATTTCAAGAAAAACCCTATCGGTTATGAAAACCGCCTTTTTGATGCTATCGATTTCACCGGCATCCTTGATGCTCGCAATCTGCTCGACCACGTCCACTCTTGGAACAAATCGAACGGCAGGGAAAAGTTTCTTCAACTGCTTGTACTGGGAGAGAATAAGCGCATTCCCATCGACCGCGACCCGCCAACCCGGCCGTAGTAGCTTCTGTTTCCGGATCTCTTCGAATGAACTTTCCGGCGCAATGGAAGTTTGCCAGCCCTTCACCTCGTTACGTATCTGCTGCGCGTAGCGTCCGTCCGTGACGAAAGATGCGGATTTCCGGGCGACGACCCCGACGCCGCTGGATCCGGAGAAACCACTGAGGTATCGGAGGTGCGGCAAAAATGTCACGAGAAATGCGTCGATGCCGAGCCCGTCAAACAATCTCCGGAGTTTATTGAGACGTGCGCGTTGGGGATTGCCGGCGGAAATCATATACGGTAATTGGGGGCCTCTTTGGTTACCCGGATGTCGTGCGGATGACTTTCCCGGAGTCCTGCTTCCGACATTCTCATGAACTGCGGCTTGGTTTTCATTTCTTTGATGTTGGAACAGCCGCAATACCCCATCGCGGCGCGTAATCCCCCTGCCATCTGAAAAACGATATCGGCAAGGGAACCCTTGTAGGGCACGAGGCCTTCTATGCCTTCGGGAACGAGTTTCGGCAAGCCTTCTTCGACGTCCTGGAAATACCGGTCGCTGCTTCCTTTTTTCATCGCCTCGAGTGAACCCATGCCGCGATACACCTTGTAGCTCCGTCCTTCCAGCAACACTTTTTCGCCGGGACTTTCTTCGACGCCGGCGAAGAGACTGCCGATCATCACAGAATCCGCGCCTGCGGCAATGGCCTTTGCAATATCACCCGTCTGTTTGATACCACCGTCCGCGATGAGCGGGACGTTCGAGCGCATCGCGACCTTCGCGCAGTCATAAATTGCGCTCACCTGTGGGACCCCGACGCCGGCGATAATGCGCGTCGTGCAAATTGAACCGGGACCGATTCCCACTTTCACGGCATCGATGCCGGTGCGGATGAGGTCTCTCGTCGCTTCGGCGGTCCCGACATTTCCCGCGATGATCTCGCATCCGGTGTAGGCCTTTTTGATGCGTTTCACCATTTCGATGACGCCGCGCGAATGGCCGTGCGCTGTGTCGACAATAATGACGTCGACGCCTTCACGCACCAGAGCTTCGGCTCGCTCGAGCGTATCCTCCGTGACTCCGACCGCCGCGCCGACACGCAGGCGCCCTTGCGGATCCTTGGAGGCATTCGGGAATCTTTTCTTCTTCTGGATATCTTTGAACGTGATCAATCCGCGAAGCTTTCCACTCTTGTCGACAACTGGAAGTTTTTCAATCTTGTGTTTCTGTAGAATTCGTTCGGCCTGGTCGAGCGTTGTTCCGATGGGGGCGGTGACGAGATTTCCGGACGTCATGATGTCCGATACCTTGAGGTCGCGGTTCGGTTCGAAGCGAAGGTCCCGGTTGGTGACGATGCCAACGAGTTTTCCCTCTTCGCTTACGATAGGAATGCCGGAGATCTGAAAACGACTCATGAGCTGCAGCGCTTCGCCGACCGTCTGGTGCGCGCGCATCGTCACGGGCTCGACAATCATCCCGCTCTCGGAGCGTTTGACCTGGTCCACCTGCGCCGCCTGCTGCTCGATGGTCATGTTCTTATGCAGAATTCCGATGCCGCCTTCACGCGCAATCGCGATCGCAAGGCCGGCTTCCGTCACGGTGTCCATCGCGGCGGAAACGAGGGGGATGTTCAATCTGATATTGCGTGAAAGCCTCGTAGAAATATCGACATCGCGCGGGAGCACGTTCGATTTTCGCGGAATGAGGAGGACGTCATCAAACGTGAGGCCGTCACCGATGAATTTCTTAATTGGCATGTGAGATTGTCGGGTTATTCACTGTGATTATTCAAACGCCGGGATGCCCGTGATGTCTTCTCCGACGATCAAGGTGTGCATCTCGTGAGTGCCTTCATACGTTTTTACGGATTCGAGGTTTGCCATGTGCCGCATGACGGGATACTCGTCGAGGATGCCGTTCGCGCCAAGAATCTCCCTCGCGATGCGCGCGATCTCCAGCGCGTGGTGGACATTGTTGCGCTTCGCCAGAGACACCTGCTGGTATCTTAGTTTGCCCTGGTCCTTCAATTTTCCGAGCTGGAGGCACAGGAGCTGCGCTTTGGTGATCTCCGTGACCATGTACACGAGCTTCTCCTGGGTGATCTGGAAGGAAGCGATCGGTTTCCCAAACTGGATGCGCGATTTGGCGTAGTTCAGTGCAGCGTCATAACAGGTCATTGCCGCGCCGATGGCACCCCAGGCGATCCCGTATCGAGCCTGGTTCAGACACATCAGCGGAGCTTTTAATCCGTCTGCCTTCGGAAGAATATTGTCTTTGGGGATGGCGCAATCCTGAAAGATCAGTTCGGAGGTCACCGAAGCGCGCAGGGAGTGCTTGCCGGTCATCTCGGGCGCGGAAAATCCCGGGGTGCCTTTCGTAACGAGAAATCCATGAATGACACCATTCAATTTTGCCCAGACGACGGCCACATCCGCGATTGTTCCGTTCGTGATCCACATCTTGGCGCCGTTGAGAATGTAGTGTCCGTCCTTTTCTTCCGCCCGCGTGGTCATCCCTCCCGGGTTCGAGCCGTAATCCGGCTCAGTCAATCCGAAGCATCCGACTTTTTCTCCCTTCGCGAGTTTCGGGAGCCAGTAATCTTTCTGTTGTTCCGAGCCGAACGTATAAATCGGATACATGACGAGCGCGCTTTGCACGGACGCGAAACTTCGTACTCCGCTATCGCCGCGCTCCAGTTCCTGCATCACCAGACCGTAGGCGACATTGTTCATCTCCGCGCAACCGTACCGCGCGGGGAGCGTCGAGCCGAACATCCCGAGTTCCGCCATTTTAGGGACCAGGTCGGCCGGAAATGTGCCTGCGCGATTATGTTTTTCGATGACCGGGAGAACATTGTCGTCGACAAACTCGCGCACGGTGTTGCGTACCAGGATTTCCTCTTCGCTCAGAGAATCGTCGAGGAGGCAGTAATCAACACCCTGAAACTTCAACATAGGGAAGGCATTCGTTTAACGTAAATAAGAGAAACGCCCTGTGACCGAACCTGCAGGGCGTGATGCAAAGAATTTCGCAAGAAAATTAAGAAAATAATGGTGGAAAAGCAAACCCCCGGGTCGATGGTATTACTCAACCTTCAGGTTGTATTCTTTGATCTTGAGGTAGAGGGTTTTGGAACTGATGCCGAGCGCGTCGGCGGTCAGCTTGCGATTGCCTTTGAAAACCTTCAGCACTTTCTCGATGTGCTGCTGCTCAAGATTGTCGAGGTTGAACGTAGCAGTCGGGGTTTCGGCCTGATGGTCTCTGAGGTGCAGGTCCGGAAGGTCGATCGTCTCGTCACGGGAGAGGATGATCGCGCGCTCGATGACGTGCTCCAGCTCGCGAATGTTTCCCGGCCAGTCGTACATCATTAATGCCTCGAGTGCTTCCTTGCTGAGCTTCTTGGGATCCTTTGCTTTCGACTTTTTCTTCAAAAAGTAATCGGCGAGCAGTGGAATATCATCCCGACGGTTCGTGAGCACCGGCATGTAGAGCGTAATTACGTTGAGCCGGTAGAGAAGGTCTTCGCGAAAGCGGCCCGCCCGCGCCTCTTCCTGGAGATTCTTATTCGTTGCCGAGATAACGCGGACATCAGCGGTCAATTCGACGGTGCCGCCTACGCGCCGAAAACTTCCCGTTTCCAGGAAACGCAGCAGCTTCGGCTGGATGATCGGACTGATATCGGCGACTTCGTCGAAGAAGAGCGTTCCGCCATTCGCGACCTCGGCGAGACCCGGTTTCGCGGTGTACGCATTCGTGAATGCTCCCTTCTCGTGGCCGAACAATTCGCTTTCGAGAAGGGTGTCGGGGATGGAAGAACAATTGACGGGCACGAACGGACGGTTTCTTCGCGGGCTGTGGCGATGGATGAGGTGCGCGATAAGTTCCTTCCCCGTCCCGCTCGGGCCCTGGATCAACACGATGGAATCACTTTCCGCCACCCGTTGAGCACGCTCGATGATCTCCAGCATTGCCTTGCTGTTTCCGATGATCTCGAAAGTCCCCGTTTTTCGCGAGAGTTCCTGCTCCATGAGCTTATTGTCGATGGAGAGTTTTTTTCGTTCGATGGCACGCTCAATGGTTTGCTCGATCTGGTCGATATCGTAGGGCTTGGCGAGAACTTCGTAAGCCCCGAGTTTGGTAGTCTCGACCGCCATTTTCACGTCGGCATACTGGGAGAGGATGATAACCTGGGAAGAGGGAGAATGTTCCTGGATGAACTGAAGCACTTCCGTGCCGCTCACGCGCGGCATCTTGATGTCGAGGAGGACGACATCGTACAATTTTTTCTGGATGAGATTGATGGCCTCGGCGCCATCAAAGGCGAGATCGATTTCGTATGTTCCTGTTTCCTGCAGTTCCTCCCTGAGCATTGTCGTCAACGACGCTTCATCGTCGACGATCAGAATGTTGTAGCGTTGCGGCATCTCCGGGCTCCTTCTTCAAAGGCGAAGGAGATTCTATTCGGTCAGCACGCGCTCAATTGTCGTCAGAAGGTCGACAAGGTCGTACGGTTTGCTGATGAAGTCTTCGGCACCAAGTTTCTTCGATTCAATGGCATTCTTGAGGTCGGCGAATGCAGTGAGCATGATAACTTTCAATTGAGGGTAGTTCTTTTTGATGAACTTCAAAACTTCAAATCCATCGACCTTCGGCATTTTGATATCGAGAAGCACGAGGTCGAATTTTTTGTTTTGAACAATGGAAATTGCTTCATCCCCATCTGAAGCAGATTCAACCTGATATCCCTCGCTTGCAAGCTCGCTGCTCAGGACCGTTCGAAGAGCTTCTTCATCATCGACAACGAGAATGCTATGTTGATTTTGCATCCAGGACTCCTTCCGCAAATAGTGCTAAATAATCAACGAATTGTTGGTGCTAACGTGTGGCAAGGTAATGAAAACAAAGCAAAAAGTCAACTTCCACTATCGTTACCTTTTTTTATGAAGCAACTGGTTTCCTGTCCCAATCTTGAGATTTCAACAGAATTTTCAGGATATTCCGTGAAGCCGGGCCGGGACGACAGTGCGTGTGTCTGTCGGCAGAAAGCCACGCCTGCAAAAGTGCGCCCTGGCTTACCTCCAGGTCAGCGGTTGCGGCTCCAGGGGAATCTATCCGCCGCGGCATCAAACCCCCATCAAGGGAAGCTGATGATCTCGATGAGCAGTCGGGATGCCGGGATTTGAACCCGGGACCTCCTGCGCCCAAGGCAGGCGCGCTAGCCAGGCTGCGCTACATCCCGTTGACAACTCGTTCAATATACAAAAGTCAGTGCCGAGTTGCAATCCTTGGGGACGCCTCAGTTTGAAGTACTTTAACGCAAAGGCGCGGAGACCGCAGAGATAACATATTCTCCGTGTTTCTTGGCGTACTCAACGTCTCTGCGTTAAGAATTGTTTCTATGTTTGTCCCAGTAAATGTTTATTTATCCTACTACACTGCACACCCGCTTGTTAGAGTTAGTTCATGCATACGCGCTGTTATTCTTGCTTGGATGAATCAAGATCTTCTGGCCAGAGCATTTCCTTGCTAGCGACCCCCAAAGGATAGCCAAAGCAATAAACATTGTACAATCGACTTGCCTTACGATCAATGGCCTGACGCTTTTTGCGTAGCTGCAGCTTTTTTAGTCCTGGCACATCATAGTATTTGATGCGTAAGGGTATATAGTACAACATCATCTTGATATCATTGTATCCTACTTCGGCTGGGGTCATTTCTTTCCGGTCTCTTGGTAGCGGTTTCTTTGGGTAAATTACCTTGCCCACTTGCGACATATACCAGAATGTCATTTCATACGCCGCTTGTGCGAGCGCTTCTTGTGACCAGGCCAGCTTAATTCTCCAATGGTGTGAAGAGGCTTTATCAGAGCGGCTTGGTTCAATCGGTTCAGTTGGATCGGGAAAAACCATTCTTCTACGTTCGCCGTCTTGCTCCCAATGCCATTCACGAGTGAGTTTCCAAGATGATGGAATGACAGTAATGAAGATCGGCTTAAAGTGCGATCTCTTGATCCCATTTGCAAGGCCAATATCAAAGGCGTCCCGCGTGAACTCTTTGCCTGCAAGTCGCACTCCGCCAGACAATCGTTTCAGATGGTGGTTCAGTTGGTTTTCAAGCTGTTTGGCTGATCGCCTCATCGACTTGACCTCAATGAGCCCACAAATTGCTAACCGTTTGTTTTCGTGAGAACTCAATTGATGCGCAATTAGACCATCTGCGCCTTTTGAAAAGCTACCCCAACGCTTTTTATGGATTGTTGAGGGGGAATCGACTACCCTTCGTTCCTGAATCGTATCGCCAAAATATATATGGAGATCCCCTGGCAGCGTCCCTGATTTCTGGAGCTCCTCCACGAGTTTAAGCGTGGGCTCAATGGCGAGCAATTCCGCAAGTTCACCTTTGAACCGATTAACCATGTGAGAAAATATGAACTCGACAGCGATTACACATTCAGGATCGGAGAGCCTTGTCTTGCCATTACTTGTCGGCGCTGCTGGGTCATCCGGGTTGTGTGGACCGAACTCTATGAGTCTCTGGAAAAGAATCCCTGATCGATGATTTTCAATGTCACGAATAGCTGCGTCCAATGAAGTCTTGAAAATCGAAAGCACATTCTTACCCCCGGAGAGATGCACATTGGGAGATTTCAATCCTACCTGAATTGAACGGTAAATGTCGCGTGCAAGAAGAGGATCTCCAATAACTCTTGCAATTTGTGAACCAATTTCAAGACTCATAGATCAAAAACGTGATTCACTTGTCAGGGATCGGCAAACCATACTACCTGGATGCCGCGTTCGTTCAAATCCTGTTCAATTTTTTCTCTCAAACCTCTGGTTCTTGGAGAACTGGGATAGATCAAGCCAGGACAGACATCCAACTTCTTTCCATCAGTATACTCGATGATATATTTCCATACTTGACGACTGTGTGAGCCCAAGAGGGACTTGATGTTCGCCGGCTTAATCTTGTCCCAATTCGTCGATTTGATCTCCACGATGCTGACAAGTTGGTCCATTTCATCGATGAACAAATCGAGCCTGCCACGTCGTATGCGATTGACCTTCGTTTGCTGATTATTTAGGTTGATCGTATGTTCAATTGACACCCGGCCGTCTCTGTTTGTCTTCCTCCAGTTTTGTTGCACTCTGCGGTGGAACGCTTTGCCGCGCTTGAGATTCGAGGGTTCCCTCATCCCGTCACCGTACTCCCCAGCTCTGTCGTCACCAACCTCTCGGCGGTCCCCATATCCAAGTAGCGCTTTTGAAAATTTTCGATCCATTCAATGTCGTTCGAAGGGATGTACTCTCGAATGGTGTCAGCAAAGTCCTCTAATGAGATCTTTGTAATCTTTGACTGAAAGTCGGGACGGAGGATTTTCTTGAGCTTCTGTATCTCGGTGTCGGATTCTATGTCTTGCTTAAGGCCGAGGATTATCGAATTGGAGTGGTCGTAACCATGACTCATTCGGTATTTTTCCGTGAGAAGGAAATTACGAACAATCTGCGGGCATTCTGTTTTGATCAGGTTTATTCCTTCTCTGGTGAAACAACCTAATCCCTTGGCAACGTCCAGCTTTCTGTCCAGATCTCTGGGATCGTTCTTTCCGAGCGCATCAACATACTTTGTTTCAATGCCGATGCAACCTTTCTCCCCATCACTCGTGCGATACTCAACGAATGCGTCGAATGCGGTTTTGTCGTTGATATACTCTTCAACCGGGACTGGGATGTACTCGATTTCCAAATTGATGATGCGGTCAATACCAAGATGTGGAAAAACCCTCCGAAAGACCTTGTCGACAAAGGGCTTGCCACGACGCACCGCTAACCGTAATGGAACAAACAGGTTGAAGCACATCGGCTGGCTGGAAAGCATGTTATTGAAGAGGCGAAACTCATCGATTGTTTCTACCGACCTCTTGTCCCGGCAACGAAACTTCGCGTACTCAAAGATCTCTGGGGTAAGGAAGTTCTTTCCGGATCCCTTCCCACCCGCCAGCATGTTGCAGTAGAGTTGCTTGCTCGTCCTCGTCGGACCCGTCCCCATTGGCTGGTACAATTCCTCTTGGCGATAGTATCCTTGGAGCAATCGGGCTTTCCTCAACAGAGGTTTCTCCGTCCTTGGGATAGGACCGTAGCGTGTCTGAATTACGTCCGCCTGTTTGCTCACCGACTTCCTCCCTCCTTTACCAGCGAGTCGACCAACTCTTTGCATAGTGCCCATCTTCATATCGCTGGAAATCCTCAACGACTGCGATCCAAACAGCTCTTACATTCATGTTCACATGCTATCAAGCAATTCTTGTGACGAGTGAACCCATTTGAGATGGGACTCTGCTATACCCAACGCAAAACTCAATAGGAAATTGGCCCTTCGTAAATGCAGAATTAGTTGAGCACGTTTCATACCCTCTGACCATCGTTCCCAAACATCCCGTTCAAAGTCAAAACCAGTAAATCGATCGATAAGTTTAAGACCGCTCCCAGAATATGGAATGTTGTCCAGCATTATTGTCTTCCCCCAGTCCGAAAGCTCAACCTGTAATTTGTTGCGTTCCGCAAGAGAAAGGTAAGGGTCCTCCTGAATCAATTCCAATTGTGATTCAAGGACCCCCTTTTGAATTTCACCGTATGTCTGCAAAGCTTCATCAAATGCTGGCTCAACTTTCTCTTCAATGTCCGCCTCTTCGCCTGCTTTCAAAAGAGTCTCGTGGTCAGTATAACGGAGAGTTTTTGCCTTTTCCTTGATGAGTTTAAATTCCGCGTCCGATTGCTCAATTGCATGAAGGATCATGGTTTTGGCTGCCGCTGCGATGTTTGCTGTCAAGATAGTGGCCTTCTTAACCAATGTCTCTGGTTCGGGGTTCGCCTTAACTTCCACGAGAAACTTTTTTAACTCCTTCCCCAGTTGCTGGATAACCTCCATGTCATAGTAAATCTGGAGAATCTCCTTCTTTCGACGATGCGGGAGTTTGTTGAACTGCCTCCGTTGCTCCCTCTGATCAAGACTTGTGCGTCTCATTCTCTTTCCGTTTTTGCGTTTTTTTCCCTTCATTACGACAGTTCTTTCAATTCAACTCGCGACGAGAATCCATACATCACACTTGCCCCGGCCCCAAGAATGAGAAAGAGGTATTTTACTACCATCTGATAGCCATGTCCCTCAATGTTCCTTCCCCTTTGGGGTGTCCGGCGTTGAGGCATACACGACTTGACATATTCGCTGATAGAGGAAATCTGATAATTTCACTCTCCAGTCCTTAAAGTTAAATCCACCAAGGATGCTGACAACCGAAACCAAAGTGCTGATAGAGATGAGTGTCCATCTCAAAAAGGGATATTCAGTCCATCGGTCAGAAAACAACTGGAGTATGGTGCCAATTAAGAAGAGCGCGAAGATGATCCCATAAAGCAAGTAGGAACAAATACTGGCTATTTGTCGGCACCTGTGCCGTACGTTCTTTTGCAGATGAATGTTTTCATCAACCAAGTCTGCAAGCATTCTTTTTGTTCGGGCATGCTCATTCTGTTCTTTTAGCAATTTTGTTTGCTCTTCCTTCCTAATTTCGGTCTCGATATCACGAAGAATCTCTTGGGGTGTCCTGTCGGTAAAATTATCTGGGTCACCAAGAGTCTTTTCTTCAAGCAATTCATAGGCAACGCGATGCGTTCGGAGCAAATAGACCTCTTGTTCACTCACGTTCCCGGATCTTTTCAGAATTTCGAGTTCTTCAATATACCTTCGTACCAATTCCTTGCTTGGCTGGAGGGCGGCATAGCAATCAGCTATTACCTTCTTTTCGTTGACTTTTGTCAAGAGTGCGGGCGATTGTAGCCAGACTAAAGTTCCGATAAAAACGTCTGTTAAGCATGCAGGAATAATGTGGTCTGGTCCATATTCTCGAACTTCGAAAATCTTATTTGCATGAGCAAGTGAGTAATTTGTCGTCAACAAGATGCAACGAGCGCTCCGAATCTGTCTCGGTTTACTTCCTTTTCTCAAGAGATGGATATACGAAATTGAATCAACGTCGCGCTGAATCGTGTATTCCTTCTGCCCCTCTCCAAAGTAGGGATTCCGGGCTTTATATTCATTCAGAATACATTCTTTCAATTTGTCAAGGTCAGGTAAATACTTCCCCATTTTAATTATATCGGGGGTTTCAGCAATTGCGACCCCGGCAGCCTCAAGTGCGCCGTCAAGACTAACAATGAGGCGTTCTATGTCGGAGCTGCGAAAGTTATTCTCCTTGAAGAATTTTAGGGCATCGTTGGCAAGTTCGGGGTCATATTTTGGATTATCAATCCATTGCTGACATTCGTTGAGTATACCAATCATCTCATCGTACGAGTGTCGGAACATGAACAATCTGGCGCCTTCTTCTTGAAGGGTCATAACATAATCCTTGTACACGCCCTGCCGTTCCGCACCATGCACGCCAAGGAATCTAAACACAAGGGGAGTATCTAAATAGAAATCAAGTCCGCGCAATCTTCCCTGGTAGTTGGCGATTCCATCATACAATAAGGTATTGGCGAGGATATGACCGACGGCTAAGTCAACGACGAACTGAAAAGTCTCCTGATCCACGTTGTACACGTGTCTTACAAAGCTATGGATGAAAAATCTATCTTCCATTGTCTTTGTCACCGTCGGCAACACACTTTGATTCTGAGAGCCAAAAAGAACCTCGATGTCGTGTTCCTTCAAAAAGAGAATGAAGGAGGCTTCGGCCTGTTCATCGCTTATCGTCTGGCTGTATCTTGCCGAAACAAAGGATTTGTAGAGTTGGCAGACCTTCACAAACTTTCCCTGTTGAGCGATAGCCGCCTGACTAAACTCGATTTCAGCTATACGTTCCGGAACCGGCACAAATGATTCACCTCGCCTTTTGCTTTTGATCAGACCTCGCTTACGGGCTCGCTCAAGAATTGAAACCATAGGATGGTGAGGGATTTTCAATCCGTACTCGCTTGTGAAATCCTCTCTAATGCGCCCAACTTCAATTGTTTTGTAGTCTGTTTTTTTTATTAGAGTAGCAATGAATGGTATGAAGGTCTCGAGATAATCCCTTTTGTTCTTGTCCCAATTGACCTTCAAAATTGCCAGGCTGCTAATTGCCTTTTCCATGGAACATTCCTCTCATGCTATTTTAGTTCGATCAAGACTCGCTACAACCAGCTCTCTCAACAGACGGCCCTGATGCCTGCATGCAGGGATAGACTGGCCAAAAACTACCGCCACATGGGCTACGATTAGATGCGACGCATCAGCTTTCTCTATGCTCTCCCCTCAAGCCTCCCTCACCACCGCCTCCGCAATCCTCTCGGCGGCGGACAGGGTTTGTCGGAGTTTTTCATGCAGAGTTTCGCATTTCTGCAACAGAGAATCCACTCTATCGCTGATTCTCTCCTGCTCATTCATAGGAGGAAGTGGAACGGGTAACTCAAAGAGGATTTGTTGATTAAGGTTGTCCATCGTCGTACCGACTGAGTTGTCTAAGAGATACGTCCGGGTATATTCGGACGTGAGTAACTTGAGAAGGTATCGTTTTTTGATTGAATCTGTTGTGCGAATGAACAAACTTCCTGAGCCACACAACCAGCCATTTTCCTTTTCAGTAACGAGCGCACACTTGCCCATCTCGCCCCGTCGACCCATCACGACATCTCCGGTCTGCATCAGGTATTGAGAGAGCCTTGCTGCCGTTGTCTTATCTATTGCGGAAACATCCTTGGGGAGAATCTTCTCCTCTTTGATGTGCGTCGGGTTCACGATTGGGATTCCTCCTTTGACATAATCTCGCTTGTGCAATTGACTACCGAATGGTCCGATTTGAACTCGGGTTGCGATTTCGCCCAATGTGGCCCAAACCCATCTCTTCGGCAGTTCGAACGGGACCTCATCCGGTGAGATGGGTGGCAACGGCTTGGAGGGCTTGATCTTCTTCTCTCTAATGAGCCGCTCTTTTTCATCTCTGATCCTTTTCAGTAGCACACTCGCCGGTTCATCCTTCGGATCTTGCGGGACGAGCTTCCCTTGCACGGCCAGTTGCAGTATCGCCAGCTTCAACTTGCCGACATTCTCGGGGGTATCATATAGAAGATCGAAGTTCCGTTTGATGCGCTGCCAATGCTTGTCCAATTCCTCCTCTGTGCGTGCGGCGGTTAGCTTATTCAGTGCGGATTCATTGAGCTGTACCGTTACCTGATGCTTCTTTTCCTGACGCTTCTCCAACTCATCGCATAACGCCATCAGTTGATCCACCTTTGCGACGATGCGGCGTTGTTCGTTGGTGGGTGGCAATGGCACCGGACCGAATTGTAGTTTTGTCTCACTAATCGCCGGATATGCCATGCCGGTCATCTCTGTACTGACAAAATTAGTGAAGGTCTTGCTCCTAAGATAGTAATGAAGATATCGGTTCTCCAATCCAGTGTACGGATGAAGAACTGCAAAGGCAGTACTTACAATGGGTTCAGGTATGATCTTATTTTCAATGATGGCCGTATTGAGAAGATATGGACGGACAGTGGAATAGATCACCGTTCCTTCTACGACAATTCGTCTTGCCCGCGACGGAGCTTCATCATCATCGAGAATCTTCACATCCTCGGAGACAACGCCTCGGGCCTTGTCTATCGAGGAAACATCGATGTAAGTGAACCTTTCGTCGGGGACTTTCTGCCCCCAATCATGCGCAACCTCGGCCAACCGAGCCCATATCCAATCTTCGGGTAGCTGATACGGCGTTTCCTTATCACTTATAGGTGGCAGCGATTCGGATCGCTTAAGCTTTCTCTCTTTGACAAGTCGATCCTTCTCCTTCTTCATCCTCTCCAACAATTCAGATGCTTGCCTGTCGTGAGAATCTTGGGGCACGAGTTTGCCCTGAAATGCAAGCCGTAGAATCAATTCTCGGAGGTTTTGCGTTCCGTTCGGAGCTTCAGCAATAGCATGGAAGTTGTTGAGCAAAAGATCAGCGCTCATCGGCTCTTATTCTCCAATGCTAAGGCGAGCTCGGTCTTAAGCGCATTGCGTGCCGAGGCGAGTTCTTCGACAAGCTTCTTGTACTCGGCAAGCAAGTGGTCGGGGTCGGCATGCGCGGCGTCAGGGGCGTTCGGGTTTTTGCTGTCGAGGTTGTAGTTGTTGGCTTTGATTTCATCAATAGAAACGTTCCAGGCGCGTTCGCTTTCCTTTCGCTTGTTCCACCATTTCTTTTCCTCATCAAACTCTTCAATGCGGATCGGCTTCGTCTTGTTGTAGCTCTTAACGCCTTCGGGGTAGGGATGTTCGTAGTACCAGATTTCCCTCGTTTTTTCTCCCTTGGTGAAGAAAAGGAGATTAGTCTTGATTCCTGTGTACGGACTGAACACGCCATTGGGAAGCCGCACAATCGTGTGGAGGTTGCACTCCTCCAGCAACTTCTCCTTGATGCGGGTCTTCACGCCTTCCCCAAAGAGCGTCCCGTCGGGCAACACAATCGCTCCACGTCCGCCATCCTTCAGTAGATGCATCATAAGCTGAAGAAACAGATCGGCGGTTTCCTTCGTGCGGTACGTTGCCGGGAAGTTCATTTCAATTCCGTCTTCTTCCATCCCCCCAAACGGAGGATTAGTGATGATAACATCAACGCGGTCTCCCGGTCCGTAGTCACGCAAAGGACGTGCGAGTGTGTTGTCGTGCCTGATCTGCGAGGGGACTTCAATATCGTGGAGAAGCATGTTGGTGACGCAAAGAAGATGCGGCATCGGCTTCTTCTCGACTCCGTTGATAGAAGCCTGAAGTTTCTTCTCGTCGGCAGCTTTCTTCACATATTTCTTCCGCACGTTCTCGATGGTGCAGGTGAGGAAACCTCCAGTGCCACATGCAGGGTCGAGCACCTTTTCGCCAAGTTTGGGATCAACCATATCCACCATAAACTGAGTTACCGCACGTGGCGTGTAGTATTCTCCAGCGTTGCCAGCGCTCTGGAGGTCTTTCAGTATCTGCTCGTACATATCGCCAAATAGATGCCGGTCTTCTGACTTGTTGAAGTCAATCTCGTTGATCTTATTGACGACCTGCCGCAACAGCGTCCCGGACTTCATGTAATTGTATGCATCTTCGAACACCGAACGCACGATCAATGCCCGACCATTGCCCCCGCTGGAGAGCTCCTTTAACTTCTTGAAGAGTTCATTGTTGACGAAATCCATCAGCTCCTCGCCTGTTATCCCTTCTGGATTTGCTGCCCACTCACGCCAGCGATATTTCTTCGGGAGAACGGGTTTGTAGTCGTCTTCGAGTAGTTCTTTCTCCTTCTCCTGATCATCAAATATCTTAAGAAACAACATCCATCCGAGCTGCGAGATGCGTTGTGCATCGCCATCAACGCCAACGTCTTTGCGCATGATGTCTTGGATGGTCTTGATTGTGGTGGATATGGACATGTTACCCCATTAGTATATGGTTGCCGACCTTGGAAACAATTGCTTTACGCAAGAAGCGTGCAAAGAACTTGAATCGCCTCCTATGACCTTATGAAAAGACTTGAGAAATCAGTTTGCTTAAGGATAGAACTTTCGCGTGCTGAATTATCTCCCATTCAATACTCTTGCTCCTTGATTGAAAGTCTGGGCTTTGGGATACAATTTCTCCTTCGACTTTTGCCATTGTAGTTTCGAAGGTATCTTTTGAAACGTGTTTCTTCAGTTCATCAAGAGCCATCTCCGCACGCACAAGCCGAAAACACAAAGATTTCAACTGTTGAAGAAAGTCAATGAAGTCATTAGAGGTCATCATAAATAGTTCTCCTCAATTCACACGGTTACTTGAATTGTCCGGTATACGTAGGCGGGTTGCCTCTACCGTTCGCGTCAAAGAACATTGTTACCGTCGATGCACTCCGCTTGTCCCTTGCGGTGAACGTGATCGTTGTGGCGGCAACTTCCGAAATCACATAGGTCGCGTTCGGGTTTTCCGATCCCCAGGGCCCCTTCAAATTCACCACATAGCGGGTATATTTACCCCCGCCGCCGCCCATCGACTTCGGACGAATTTTCCATTGATACGCATCGGCTCCGAGGTTGTTCAAGTCGGAAAGAATTGCATCTTGCCGGTCACGCGCCTCATAGGCAGCTTTCTCGGCCTCCGATTGCACGATCTCAACAAGTGAGCCTCTCCAGTCACCGTCTTGATTCACGAACATCCAATCGGATCGAAGGGAGAAAAAATCACCGTCGGATCGTTCCACCCGCATTTCCACCCTCGCCCAATACGTTCCTGCCGTGCCCTCCTTTGTCCAGGTGCTCTCGACATTAATGACAAACGGCACGGACTGAAGGAGCGAGGATAGGGAAGAGCCGGCAAGGTAGTATTTTTTGACGGTATCTTTGATGAATCCGTCAGATGGTCTGTTACAGCCAATCAATATGAAAATGAACAAACCAATGGATATGGAAAACATATTTTTCATAGAAACATCTCCCAGACTATTTCATCTGAAGGAACGTGCGAAAGCGTTTACCACGAGGATTGTCTTATTTATCATTGCGTTCGTGAGTATGAAACCAGTTTCTTTCATCCAAGCACCTCAAAAACGTACCTACCTCGTCAAGACATCCTTTCTTTGCTGCCCATTCGATATGCTCAATCAGCCGAAGCATCTTTGGGAGGGCAGGCTCTTGCCATGCACCAAGAATCAGCGGCAGCGGCGGTTCCCATCCCCTGTCAAGCTGCTTTTTGTCCGGAAGAAGTTCATAAAGTTTTTGCCAAATGAGTGGCTGTGGGCAGACACGTCCGTTTTCGCGACAATAGTCTACAATTGATTGAACTGTTTCAGCCATTATCACGCGGCCTTATACAGCATCTGTTCGAGTTCCTTTAATGCTTCAATGTACTTCAATCTCCCCCCAAAACTTTCGATAATCTCCATAGGCGTTCCCAACTTACTAAACGGTTGTACCCTCAACACATTTATATTTTCGATGTGCTCAATGCCTTCGTCGGCATATTTGTTCAGCAAGGCATCAAGAACCGCTCTCGATTTATCTCCGTACTTCGCGAAGTAGTTTCTCTTGCGCACGTTGCTGGCCCGTTCCCGGCGTGTGAGAGGTGGTTGCCCGAAGGCAACGTGAGCCACCAGGTCGAAGGCATCGAAGTCTTTTCCAACTTCTTCGGCTAACGGCTCAAGGAGGACCCCGTGTTCCTCAAGTTCTCGGATGATTGCATCCTTCCTGTCGGCTTTGGTCCAGACTGTGAGGAACTGGTCAAGTGACTGGTACTCATTAAGAATATTCTTCCTCGAATAGTCCTTCAGCGATTCCGTGATGAGTTTGCCGTCTTTGTCGTAGTACTGTACCCGTTCCGCAACTACGGTGACAGGTACATCGTCGACAATGTACTTATATCTCGGATGCGGTGGTTCAGGAGGATCTACGATCACCTCAACATCCTCACCATCGTCAGGAGGAAGGGGTGGTCCGCCCGTAGGGGGAACGTACACCTCAAACGGATCCCCATCGAAGTCGGGGTCGGCAAATAGCTCTGTTGCCTTACGGAAGTCCATAATGGTGAAAAACAACTTGCCGTACTCTTCCTTGATCCTTGTGCCCCTGCCTATGATTTGTTTGAAGGTGGAGAGAGATTCGATGTTCTGGTCGATCACAATCAGCTTGCAGGTTTGTGCATCCACGCCCGTCGTCATCAACCTTGATGTAGTCGCGATCACGGGATATCGGCTCTCGGGCATGATGAAATTGTCGAGTTCATCCTTGCCTTCCTGGTTGTCGCCAGTAATTCGCATGATGTATTTATCGTTTTCGGCGACGAGATCGCCGTTCTCGTTTACAAGGTTCTGCCGCATACGCTCGGCATGGTCAATATCTTCACAAAACACAATCGACTTGTCAAACCGGTTTGTCGCCTTCAGGAAGTCGCTTACCTTCTTTGCAACAAGCTCGGTTCGTTTCTCCAAAACAAGTGTTCTGTCAAAGTCCTTCTGGTTGTAGATGCGATCCTCGATCACCTGGTTACACTTGTCGACCTTTCCTTTTTCAGGTCTCCATCCTGCGAGGTCTTTGTCCAGGTCGATTCGTATTACTTTGTAGGGCGCAAGGAATCCATCGTCGATACCTTGCTTCAGGGAATATGTATAAACAGGATCGCCAAAGTAGTGGATATTGGAAACGTACTTGGTTTCCTTTGGCGTGGCGGTTAGACCAATCTGCGTGGCAGACGAGAAGTACTCCAGAATTTCGCGCCAGACTGCATCATCCGCCGCACTCCCCCGATGGCATTCATCGACAATTACGAGGTCAAAGAAATCACGGGAAAACTCTTTGTATATGTTCTTGTCCTCCTCGTTCCCAGAAACAGCTTGATAAAGTGAAAGATAAATCTCGTATGACTTGTCGATCTCCCGGTTGGTGATCTTCGTCATGGCAGAACCAAACGGCTTGAAGTCGTTATTCCGGGTTTGGTCAACAAGGATATTGCGATCGGCGAGGAAAAGGATGCGTTTTTTGGTTCTCGATTTCCACAATCGCCAGATGATCTGGAACGCGGTGAACGTTTTCCCCGTTCCCGTTGCCATTACCAAGAGGATACGGTTCTGACCTTTGGCAATCGCTTCCATCGTTCGGTTGATGGCTATTTGCTGGAAGTAATGGGGGGCCTTTCCGCTCACATCTGAATAGAAGTCCTGCGAAACAATGCTCTCGGCCTTTTGGTCAAGGCCTTTTGTTAGTATATGGCGTCGCCAGAGTTCTTCAGGAGAGGGGAAGGCATTGAGAGGGATCTCACGCTCCAGCTTGCCGGACAGTCGGGTCCTGTCATGTTCGAGGAAGGCATCACCGTTGGAACTGTAAACGAAGGGAACGTCAAGAGTGTCGGCATATCCAAGCGCCTGTTGCATCCCGGCACCGACGCTGTTGTTGTTATCCTTCGCTTCGATGACTGCGATAGGGATGTTCGGCTTGTAGTAGAGGATGTAGTCAGCACGCTTCGGAGCTCCCCGCTTTACCGTCCTGCCCCTCACGATGACTCGGCCTTTGGTGAAGCTTACCTCCTCACGTAGTTGGGTCTGCACATCCCAGCCCGCCTTGACAATCGCTGGCGTGATGAACTTCGTGCAGATGTCTCGCTCGCTTAAGGCCTTCTTATTCATCGGTCCCTTGCAAAAGAAAGAACCCGTAGGGCATCGGGAGGCTTGCTGGATAGTACCCTACGGGTTCAATTGTCCATTCCGTCGAATGGATGTTCAAAAACCTTCATTTGGAGCCCAGCAAACCTCGCAAGGAATATACGAAAAAAGGAAGAAAGAGGGAAGGGCGCGCATCTCTCGGGCAGTCGTGGATTATCAGACGATGAGCAAACCGCCGGTAGTTGTGATGCTCGTACAAGTACGCCCTCGCAAAAACCCTACTGAATCTGTGACTCTCGCCGTTTCGTGAATCGTCGTCGTATGCTATACCCGGTGGTTTGAATCGCAATTCGTCTCCAGGTGCAAGTTGATTGGTATACTCATCGAAAAGCGGATTAGTACCTGCTCTTGGCGGATGAAAGTGGAGTTCGATTGGAGAAGAATTAAACTTGGACCTCTCTGTTTCTGGAATCATTCAATTTATCTTATAGACTATATATAGTCTATATAAGCGAAATTTATATAATTATAGCCTGTATTTAGGACACAATATAATTTGATTCGTCATGGAATTTATTGTACATTGGTACAGGTATAGAAAAACAACATGAAAAGGAAGCTTATTGATGGTTTTCAATGAAATGAGCGACACTGCGATATTGAAGGTTGTTGGCGCTCGGGCGAAACAAGAAAGATTAAATCAAAACCGCACACAAGAAAATCTTGCTGAAGGTGCAGGGGTTGGTCTCAATGTCATTAAGAGACTGGAATCGGGTGAGGGATGTACGCTAGGGAGTCTCATACGTATTCTTCGATCACTACGGAAGCTTAACCACCTTGATATGTTTCTCCCGGAACCGGGTGTTAGTCCGATCCAGCTTGCAAAACTTTTCGGGCAACAAAGACGGGAAGCTTCGGGTAAGCGTGGCCGACCCGCGAAAAGGAAATAATTATGGCAAAAGAGATCAAAAAAGTAACCGCAGCAAGGGTTATGCTTTGGGGAAAGGAGATTGGAGCTGTCGCATGGGATGATGACAGGCAATATGCAACATTTGAATACACTTCATCGTTTCTGAAGGATGGTTTTGACGTTTCCCCGATTGTCATGCCGCGGCGACAGGGGATATTCTCATTTCCGGAGTTAGATCGAAAGACCTTTTACGGGTTGCCGGGAATGCTTGCTGATTCAATTCCAGATAAATTCGGAAACGCATTAATTGATGCCTGGCTTGCGCGGCAAGGTCGTGCGAAAGAAGATTTCTCTCCGGTTGAACGCCTATGTTATATTGCATCGCGCGGGATGGGAGCGTTGGAATTTAGACCGGCACTTCGTCCACAAGAGAAAAAAGCAGTACCGATTCAGATAGAAGAAATCATAAAGCTTGCACAGTATGTGATTGACAATCGAACGGAAATGCTTGTCAATTTAAAGGATAAAGACAAAGCTCTGGAAACGATCATCCGCATAGGGACATCTGCGGGTGGCGCGCGCGCAAAGGCATTGATTGCATGGAATAGAGAAACAAATGAAATACGATCAGGTCAAGTACCACCCTCCAAAGGATTCGAGCCATGGATAATGAAATTTGATGGTGTAAATGATCTGGCACTCGGTATGTCGCAAGGATATGGACGCATTGAATATGCTTATCACCGGATGGCAATAGATGCAGGAATAAAAATGTCGGAATGTCATTTGTATGAAGAAAATGGACGCGCACATTTCATGACAAGACGATTTGACCGGGAGTTCAATGGCGACAAAATTCACATGCAATCACTTTGCGCGATTGCTCATTATGATTTTAACATGGCAGGTGCCTACGGATATGAACAAGCGTTTTCCATGATACAAAAATTGGATTTAGGGTATGACACACTGGAAGAAATGTACAGGAGGATGGTTTTTAATGTCATCGCACGAAATCAAGATGATCATACAAAGAATATAGCATTTCTCATGGAGGGGAACGGAATGTGGAGACTATCGCCGGCCTTCGATGTGATATGGGCGTATAACTCATCGGGTACATGGACCAACCAGCACCAAATGACCATTAATGGCAAAAGAGACGGCTTTGCCAGAGCAGACCTTCTTGCACCGGCGAAGCAATTTGGCATAAAAAATGCCGGCGCGATTCTTGAAGAGGTCGTCGAGTCAGTGAGCAAATGGCCAATGGTCGCTGGAGAGGTTGGCGTTCCCTCTACGATGATCGACAAAATTGGCAAGACGCACCGGTCGGCTTTGAGGTAATGTGACGGAACAACATGCTGCGTGCAATAGAGACATCAAATTTCCTTCCGTGTCTTTGCGCACTTTGCATCTCTATGATGAGAAACATCGCCTTGAGCGGGATATTGTAGTCCTTGATTTTTATCGTTTTTTTTGGCTCATTATAGTATTGAAAGCTCGAACACACAAATTCGCAACGATAGCTCTCCTTTTCAGCGGGAATGACCTTTCTTAATCCGCTGGTTCTCTTCGGGCTTGTCGCCGCAGCCATCCCGGTTATCCTCCACCTGCTGAACCTCCGCAAACTCCGGACGATAGAATTCAGTACGCTGACGTTTCTAAAAGAGCTTCAGCAAACGAAGATCCGTCGCCTGAAGATCCGGCAAATCCTCCTGCTGGTGATACGGACCCTGCTGGTCGTTCTCCTCGTGCTTGCCTTTGCTCGGCCCGCGCTCCAGGGGTCGCTGGTCGGTCACATCGGCACGCACGCGCATTCTTCCGTCGTGTTCATCTTCGACGACTCATTCAGCATGAAGGCAGCGGATGAGTACGGCGAGCTCTTTAAACAGGCGAAGGAAACGGCCGGACGTTTGATCGATTTACTCAACGAAGGGGACGAGGCATTCCTCATAAAGCTCTCAGATCTCCCCCAGGCCACCGTCGAGCCGGCAACCCACGACTTTAACGCCTTACGAACGATGATCAGAGAATCTCACGTCTCGGCAATTCGTCGGCCGGTAGAAGACGCTATACGTCTTTCCGCGAAACTTCTCGCTGAATCGAAAAATGCCAACAAAGAGGTGTACATCATCAGTGACCTCCAGCGGACCCTCTTTCCCGTCGACCGCATACAGGGTCAATCCCGCACGCCGGCTCTCTTTGATGACCGCGTCAGGTTCTTTGTAGCCGATATCGGAACCAAAGTCGCTCCAAATGCGGCAATCGATTCGGTTGAGGTGACGACAAAGATACTCGAAAACAACAAGCCTGCCACGGTGTACGCCTCGGTGAGAAACTTCAGCGGCTCGGCATTGCGCAATTATGTCGTGAGTGTTTTTCTCGACGGTGTCCGCGCCGCGCAGGGCAATGTTCAGGTCGAGCCGTGGGGCTCTGCGCCGGTGAACTTCACATTGACTCCGAAGAGGGCCGGTTTCCTCAGAGGATATGTGGAACTCGAAAACGACGCTCTTGATGAAGACAACACTCGGTTCTTCACGATGTCCATTCCGAAACGCGTCAACGTTACGATCTCTTCAAATACCAAAGATGAGGCCCGGTATCCTCTCCTTGCCCTCGAGAGCAATACCGGGGAAGGGGAGAATTCGCTGCTCAATGTTCAACACGTCGAATCTCAGAAATTCTCTTTCGTGGATTTGAAGAACGTTGATGTTCTGGTTCTGATGGGTACGAAATCGTTTTCGTCGGGCACCATTGACCGCATCAGGGATTTTGTTGAACGCGGCGGCGGATTGATCTTATTCCCCGGTTCCGATTTTCAACCGAACGATTTCAATGCCGGTCTTCTGCCGGCACTGTCCGTGCCGCCCGTCGAGGCGGTGATGTCCTTTGACGCGCAGAGCACAATTTCATTTCAGAACGTCGATTTCGACCATCCTCTGTTTGCAACCGTTTTTGAAAAATCCTGGAAGGGTGCGCAAAGCAATAAGCGCGCGATTGAATCGCCGGCCATCCTGACGGTCGTGAAACGGCAGACGGGAATTCAGGGCCGGTCGATCATCACACTGAGCGACGGGCATCCATTCCTTTCCGAACACAACGCCGGTGAGGGAAGAATTCTTTTCTACTCCGTCGCTCCGGTTCCTTCGTGGTCCGATTTCCAGTTGAAGGGAATCTTCGTTCCCCTGATGTACCGGTCGGTCCTCTACGTTTCGTCGCGCGAACAGTCCCAGGCGTCCTCCACCGTGGGCGATGAGGCTTTCATCAGGCTCCCGGGGAATGCGACGACCACCGGGACGGGTCAATTCACCCTTGTGGCTCCCGACGGGAGCGAGGAATACGTCCGACCATCGGGCACTGCCTCCTCGCAGGGAAGGAAGACGGCAGTATCCTCCGAAGGGAGATGGATACAACGGAAACTTATGTCCCCGGGGATCTATGAAGTCCGGAGCGGCTCGACGCCGGTTTCGGTTCTTGCAGTGAATGTGGACGCGCGGGAGTCTGATGGGCGGCGGATTTCGGGCGATGAACTTTCCGAGTTCTGGAAACGATTCGGTATTCAATCGACGTTCATTCACTCTCTCGGACACGGTGAACAACTTCAATCAGCAGTCATGCAGTCCCGGTTCGGCGTGGAGTTGTGGAAGTACCTGGTCGGTCTGGCGCTCCTGCTCGCGCTGCTTGAAATGATCGTCGCCCGCGACAGCAAGAAGGAAGCGCAGTCATTGTTCGCAACGACGGGGTCGTAGACTATGGAGCTCATCGAAACTTCTAAAAGAGAACGGGCGATTGTGGTTGGTGTTCTCACCGACCGCGGGGAACGCGCGCAGGCAGAAGAGTACCTGGAAGAGCTCATTCTGCTGGCGGATACGGCCGGAGCCGAGGTTTGTCACAAGATTACCCAGGAACGGAGCGGGATCAATCCCGCTACATTCATCGGCAGCGGGAAAGCCGAAGAAATCGGAGAACTGGTCGGTGAAGAGAATATCGACCTGGTGATCTTTGACGACGACCTTTCTTCTGTTCAGGTGCGGAACCTCGAAAAGATCATCAAATGCAAGATCGTCGACCGTAGCGGCCTGATTCTCGATATCTTCGCTTCCCGCGCACGCACGAAGGAAGCGATGACCCAGGTCGAACTCGCCCAGCTTCAATACACGCTCCCGAGATTAACGCGGCAGTGGACGCACCTTTCTAAACAGTACGGCGGCATCGGGACAAAGGGTCCGGGTGAACAGCAAATTGAGGTCGACCGCCGGGCGATCCGCAAGCGCATCGGTATGCTCAAAGAGAAGATCGAGCGCATCGACAAGGAACGCGTCGTCCAGCGCAAAAACAGGGGTGACTTCACGCGGGTCGCGCTCGTGGGCTACACCAATGCCGGGAAATCAACCCTGTTCAAGTTGTTTTCGGGCGCCGAGGTGCTCGTCGAAGACCGTTTGTTTGCAACGCTCGACACGACGGTGCGTCACGTTGCCCTGTCGCCCACAAAGGGAATTCTCCTTTCCGACACGGTTGGTTTCATCAGGAAATTGCCATCCCACCTGATCGCCTCGTTCAAGAGCACGCTCTCGGAGACAATCGAAGCCGATATTCTTCTTCATGTCGTTGATGTCAGCCACCCTCGGTATGAGGAACAGATCCAGGTAGTGCGGTCGACACTGGAAGATCTGAAAGCCGCCGACAAACCCACGATCACGGTGTTCAACAAAATCGACCGGCTCGGCGACCGTTCAGTCCTCAACGCTCTGTCCAAGACGTATGAACCCTCCGTGACCATCTCCGCGACACGCGGCATTAACATCGGATCACTCACGTCGAAACTCCTTGAGCTTGCCGAACACGATGCCGTTGAGCAAACCATCAGAGTGAAGCAATCCGACTACCGGACCATCGCGAAGCTGCACGACATAGCGGATATCCTTGAAGAACGTTACGAAAAGAATAACGTGATTGTCAAATTTCGCGTGAGCTCAAAGAACATGGAGCGATTAAAGATGCTGTTCGGGGAAGACAAGGGCACGAAAATCACTATTCTCTAACTTCAGAATATTCTGAAACCATTATGCTCACCATTGCCGTCGAAGCCGCCAAAGAGGCCGGTAAATTCATCAAGATGCATTCAGGGAAGATACGGGACATCCAGCAGAAGGCGGACCAGGAAAAGAATCTCGTCACCGAAATCGACCGCCGTTCGGAAGAAATCATCATCGGCTTGATCAGGAAACATTACCCGCAGCACAGGATCCTCGCGGAAGAAAGCGGAGCCGGGGGCGCGGGGACATCGGACTATCGGTGGGTCATCGACCCGCTGGACGGGACGACCAACTTCACCCACGGTTTTCCTGTGTTCTGCGTTTCCATCGCCCTTGAGCATAAGGGGGAGATCATTGTCGGCGTCATCTACGACCCCAATTTCGACGAGCTCTTCACGGCAGAAAAAGGGAGGGGCGTTTTTCTCAACGGCAGGAAAATATCCGTCTCGAAGGTCCCGACCCTGAACAAGAGTCTCCTTGTTACAGGTTTTCCGTACAACATCGTGGAAAATCCCAATAACGCCGTTGAACATTTTGTGAATTTCCTGATGAAGTCGCAGGCCGTCCGCCGCATGGGGTCGGCGGCTATTGACTTAGCCTATGTCGCTGCGGGCCGGTACGAAGGGTTCTGGGAGGTCGCGCTCAACCCGTGGGACATGGCAGCCGGCGCCCTGATGGTTCAGGAAGCAGGCGGGATGCTGACGAAATTCAACAGTGAGGCATTCAACATTTACGACAAGGAAATAGTAGCGAGCAACGGATTGGTACATCAGGAGATGTTAGAAGTTCTCTCTTCGGTAGGATCGCTCCGCAAGAACGTTTCGTAATCGTCCGGGGCAGTGCCGGGAACTCGCTGGGGCCGGATTGGCGGAAGTACAGCGCTAAGCTATTTCTTTAGCTGTCGGAGTTTAAACAAGAGATTTTCCAGGACGTACGGCTTCTCAACAAAATCCTCAGCGCCGTATCGTTTCGAGTCCATCGCGAGCTTCAGATCGGCGACACCGGTCAGCATTACCACCTTGGTAGCCGGAGTATTCTGCTTGATGAATTTCAGGACGTCGATGCCGTTCACACGGGGCATCCGGATGTCGAGCAGCACGATATCGAATTGCTCTTTCTGGAGGAGGGCGATCGCAACATCCCCGTCATCTGCTGTGCCTACCTGATACCCCGCTTCCCGTAATTCTGCGCCCAGGGCGGTCAGAAGTGGCTCTTCATCGTCGACGAGGAGTACGCGTACCTGAGTATCCATAAGTGCACCTAGGGCCTGATGTTAGTAAGATTTCTTATTGCAATTCGTCGCAAAATAAACAAACCTCGGGAGAAAAACAACTATTTTTTTCTCTCCGTCAGATTGTTTTGATCCGAGAATGAAGATAGAAAATTTCCCCCTGTTTTCAAACTGGATTATTGAGCAGGCCACGGATGGACGCTCGATTTGTCCAGCATCGAATACACAAGCGGGGGTGGAGCCGGACGTTGAGCCGTGATGACGAATGCTTGTCCTAACCGTTGCTGCGCGGATACCGCATCGCCCTTCCTGTCCGTCGAGAGCAGAGCGAGAACTTCGTTGTTCTCGACCTTGTCGCCGACCTTCTTTTTCAGTAGTATTCCGGCTTTCGGATCTATCGCGTCGCCGACTTTCGTTCTTCCGGCGCCGAGCATCAGGCTCGCGAATCCACATTCGAGGGCATCGATACTCGCAACATAGCCCGCGGAAGTGCTTCTGATCTCGACCGCGATTTTTGAGCGGGAATATTTTTCGGGATGATCGATAAAAGTGGTGTCGCCGCCTTGCCGGCCCACCATTTCCGTGAATTTACGGAACGCCCGGCCTGAATAGATTGCCTCTCGACACAATCTCATTCCGTCTTCGACGGATTTCGCTTTTCCGCCGAGGTTCACCATTGCTCCGCCGAGGACGTACGTCAGTTCCATGAGGTCGGGAACATCCTTTCCCCGCATGCATTCGACGCACTCCATGACCTCATTCCAGTTGCCGATTGCATACCCGAGCGGTTGGCTCATATCGGTAAGAAAGCCGACAGTCTTCTTTCCAAACTTTTCACCGATGGCGATCAGGGTTTTTGCCAGTTCCATCGCGTCGTTTTGAGTACGCATGAATGCGCCTCGCCCTGTTTTGACGTCAAGAACGAGCGCGTCGATGCCTTCGGCGAGCTTTTTGCTCATGATGCTGCTCGCGATGAGCGGAAAGCATTCCACCGTTCCCGTCACGTCGCGGAGTGCGTACATTTTCTTATCCGCGGGGGCGATCTCGGCGGTTTGTCCGATCATCGCGACTCCCACTTCCGCGACGACAGCTTCAAATTCTGATAAAGAAAGGCTGGTGCGAAAGCCCGGGATCGATTCCAGCTTATCGAGGGTGCCGCCCGTGTGACCGAGCCCGCGCCCGGAGATCATCGGCACAGGCACGCCGCACGCGGCGACCATGGGCGCGAGAATCAGAGAGACTTTGTCGCCGACACCGCCCGTCGAGTGTTTGTCGACTTTCACGCCCTTGATGCGCGACAGGTTCACGACGGAGCCGGAATGGAGCATGATGTCGGTCAATGTCGTTGTCTCTTCGAAGTCCATCTTCTGAAAGTACACCGCCATCAGGAACGCCGACATTTTGTAATCCGGGATATCCCCGTTGAGGTACCCCTTCACGAGGAATTGCAATTCCTCACGTGACAACTTGCCGCCGCCCCGTTTCTTGAGAATTATTTCAGTAGAGTTCATGAAGATTGCCGATTGTGGAATTCGGATTTGGGAATGTCGAATTGCGAATTGTCAATTGCGAATTAGTGAATATTGCCTCTTTCGGATCGGGGATTTGCATTAGTTATTCCTCTCGCTTGCGATGCATTGTCCGGAGGGCCTGAAGAATGGCGCAGATCGACTTCGCGTCGACGATCTCTTTCCGGTCGATCATGGCGACGCCTTCCGTGAGAGGAACGATTTCGACGGTCATCGTTTGTTCACCTTCTTCGAGTTTCCGGCCGCCCGGTGATTTCGAGAGGCCGGTCGCAAGGTAGATGTGGAGAACCTCGGTGCAGAACCCCGGAGAAGTGTAGATCGCGAGCAATTTTTTCCACTCTTTCGCAAGGTAGCCAGTCTCTTCTTCAAGTTCACGCTGCGCGCAGTGAAGAGGTTCCTCGCCCTTGTCGAGTTTGCCGGCCGGCAATTCCCTCAGAAACTCATTGATGGGGTAACGATGCTGCCGGATCAGAATGATTCGTTCGTCGGGGAAGACAGCCAGGGCAACCGCACCGCCGGGATGTTCCGCGACTTCGCGGATCGCCGTCCGTCCTGAATCGTACTGGACGTCATCGACGACCACGTTGAACACTTTTCCCTCGTACAGTCTATTTCGTTTGAGGAGCTTGAGGTGCATCGGAATTGACGATGTGAATGACCCTATCGTTTAACGGAGTCGATGATAGCTGCTGGTCAAGCATTTTTTCCAGTGGGATTGTTTTCTCTGCTGCCGGGTTTATGGACCGGGACACCGTTCGCGCACAGGGGGCACTTGTCGGGAGCGTACGTTATGACCTTCATGGTAATCGTGGCGAAGAGGTTTTCAAGCGCTACTGCTCCTCCGCTCCGGTCGACGATGGCCCCGACTCCGGCAACCGCCCCGCCCAGGCACTTCACGATGGTGATGACTTCACTGACGGAGCCGCCGGTGGTGATGACGTCTTCGCAGACGAGGACGCGTTCGCCTTGCTTGATTTCGAACCCGCGGCGCAGTTGCATCGCGCCGTTTTTTCGCTCGGCAAACAGGGTCCGCGCGTCAAGCTGGCGTCCGACCTCCTGGCCGACGACAATCCCGCCAAGCGCCGGGGCGATGACGACATCGATGTGTTCGGTCTTGAACCGCCCGGCAATGATTCCGCAGAGCGTGGCGGCATGCCGGGGGTACTGCAATACCTTCGCGCATTGAAAGTACTGAGGGCTGTGTAGACCCGAAGTCAGTTGGAAGTGGCCCTCAAGCAGCGCGTTTGTTTGCTTGAAGATTGAAAGAATTTCTTCGTTGGTCATGAATTTAGAAAACCATTTTCCTTCGGTTGACCCTCTCCTTGTCACTCCGTGACATCCCTCTCCCACTTGTGGGAGAGGGACCGAGGGAGAGGGTTAAAGTTGAAGGGTTTGTATGACATTGTTTTGAAAATCATTTTATTCTCTTCGCGTTTCTCTTGCATCGGCAGATTCATCCTCTGCGGGCTATCACAAATTGTGATAACCTCATCGCGCTCTGCAGGTGGTCACAATTTGTGACCACTTCGTCCTCGCTCATACCGCTATAATTTGTCTATCTCTCTCGCAAGCGTGAAATCTTTTGTTGTCAAACCCCCTTCGCTGTGCGTCGAGAGAGTCAGGGTAATCCGGCTCCACCGGATGTCGATATCCGGATGGTGATTCGCTTTTTCGGCGAGGAGCGCGACGGAATTTACAAATCCCATTGCATGGACAAAATCCTTGAACTCGAAACTTCTCCTGATTTCGTTGCCGACCAGACTCCAACCCTTTACGGTTTGAAGTTCTTTGATGATGTGTTCGCTCGCAAGTAGCGCCATAGAGCTCGCGCTATTATCAGAATGAGGTTTTTTGAGAATCCATTATCTTCTTCCACTCGCTCCGCAGGATAATATGCTTCGAGTCGATCGCCCGGTCGAGCGCAAGAATCCCGTCGAGGTGGTCAATTTCATGCTGGAGAAGCTCCGAAAGCCTTCCGGCAGACGTGAGCGTGTGCCGTTTCCCCTGCTCGTCAAAATACTCCACTGTAACATTGACGTGCCGTCTGACTTTCACCAGAATATCGGGGAACGAAAAACAATCATCCCACAGGGTCATGAGGCCTCGGGATCGTCTAAGGATTCGGGGATTGACCAGCGGTAGCGGCCTGTCCACGTTGAGGAAAATGATTCGCTGCGAGATGCCGATTTGTGGGGCGGCAATGCCGCTGCCGAAGCCGCGCCTCTTCCGAAAATCGGCCAGCGTGTCGCGCAGGTCATCGATCGTCCGGCGGACAGGACGGTGAGAGAAGGTCCTGACCTTCTCGCACTTTTTGCGAAGGATGGGGTTTCCGAGAAGAAGAATTTCTTTGACTGGCATACGTCAGTTTGGTGGTTGATGGTGAAGAATGGTCAAGCGTGAATTCATGTCAATAGAACCCTTCGGCTCTTCTGACTTTTCCCAGGGTGTGACCGAGGAACCGTTCTCCGACTTCCGCGAACTTGTGGGGAATATCGCTGACGAAAAGCTGAACGTTCGCTTTGTGTTTGCTCGGGTTACGCAATCCGCGCTCCTCCAGAATTCGCTCCACTTCTTCCGCGACAGCTTCGCCCGAATCGATCAACCGGACGCCGTCACCGAACACCGCGGCAATCGCATGCTTAAGAATCGGGTAGTGAGTACATCCGAGGACCAGGGTGTCGATTTTTTGAAGCTTCATCGGAAACAGATACTCCTTGGCTATCAGCTCTGTTGCCTTGTGGTCAATCCAGCCCTCTTCAGCCAGCGGAACGAACAACGGGCACGGCTGTGCCACGACCGTAATAGAAGCATCGAGCAAATGAAGTGCGTTGGTATAGGCATTACTCGCGATTGTTCCGACCGTTCCGATAACGCCGACACGTTTCCCTCGTGTTGCGTCTACCGCAGCTTTCGCGCCCGGGACAATGACGCCGACGACCGGAACATTGGCATGCTTTTGCACAACGTCGAGCGCTACCGAGGAAACGGTGTTGCAGGCAACGACGATCATTTTCACGTCATGGCTCATCAGAAAATCGGTATCCCGGGCCGCATATTCGCGGACCGTTTGCGGGGACTTCGAGCCATACGGAACCCGGGCAGTGTCACCGAAATAGACGATGTTCTCATGCGGGAGATGCCGCGTCAGGGCGCGAACGACCGTCAGTCCGCCGATGCCGGAATCGAACACGCCGATGGGCTTTGCTTGCAAGAGCTTTGTGGTCATAACCTGAAGCAATATAGGAAATCGAGTCGGATTTATCAACCGCCGTATCCTCTTGAAATCAGCTAAGATTTTCGCTATCTTTCATAGGTATGGAAACGTCGGGAAAAGCAACAGCCAGTTTGAGACTGAATACGGACATTGTGCGAAAACTCCTCGTGGATTTCATCCGCGACGAGGTTTCCACGGCCAGTTTCAGAAAGGGGGTTGTCGGCGTCTCCGGTGGGGTCGATTCAGCGGTGGTCGTCGCGCTCGCGGCAGAGGCCCTCGGAAAAGAAAACGTCTTTGCGGTCATCATGCCGTACAAGACCAGTGACCCGTCGAGTGCCACAGACGCGAAACTGCTCGTCGAGCAACTCGGCATCTGCAGTGAAACGGTCGATATTACGCCGATGGTCGACCCGTTCATTGTGAACAATCGTGGGATGAATAATGTCCGTAAAGGGAACGTCATGGCCAGGGAGCGAATGATTGTCCTGTACGACATTTCGTCGCGGGAGAATGCGCTTGTAGTCGGGACGAGCAACAAGACGGAGGTGCTGTTGGGATACGGAACGCTTTTCGGCGACACTGCTTGCGCCGTCAATCCGATCGGGGATTTGTACAAAACCCAGGTCTGGCAGTTAGCGGAAGCGATTGGCATTCCGAAGAAGATTGTTGGGAAGAAACCGTCAGCCGACCTCTGGCAAGGGCAAACGGATGAGGGAGAATTGGGGTTTACGTATAAGCAGGTCGACCAGCTTCTCTATTACCTGGTCGATGAACGCCGGACCGATGAAGAATTGATTGCGCTCGGGGTCGAAAAGAGGTTCATCGCGAAGGTGAAGCGCCTCATCCAGCGCAACCAATTCAAGCGCCGGCCCCCGGTCATTGCGAAAGTTTCTCACCGCACGGTCAACATCGATTTCCGCTACGCGAGAGATTGGGGAACCTAAGCACGCTGGATTCAGAGAGTGAAGTAGCCTGTGGGTGGTTCTCGCGTGTGCCGAATCCGAAGCACGAAATGATGGACAAATCCTAAGCACTAAATCCGAAATACTAAACAAATTCCAAGCACTAAATCCAAAATCTTATATTCCACATCTCAGAATCCTGCTACCCAGCGGAATCCAAAGGCGGGACAGACCTTAAACTGTAATAATCAAACACCAAACAATGGTTTTGAAATTTTGAATTTCGGGCTTAGTGTTTGTTTCGGGTTTGGGATTTCGGATTTAGGATTTTTGCCTAGATCTTCTTGATATTGCAGCCACATTATGTCTGAACCCGTTATACCCGGCACTCTCTACATCGTCAGCACTCCGATTGGCAACCTGGAGGACATCACGTTTCGTGCCGTCAGCATCCTGTCCGGTGTCGACCTAATCGCGGCGGAAGACACTCGCAAAACAAGAATCCTCTTGACTCATTATCATCTCCAGAAACCGCTGGTCAGTTTTTTCAGCTTCAACGAAGCACGTCGCACGCCCGAACTCATCGCCAGGCTCAAGAGGGGAACATCCATCGCGCTGGTAACAGATGCCGGAACGCCGGGAATTTCCGACCCCGCATTCCGGATCATACGTGCGGCGCTGGATGAATCTGTTGCGGTGGTCGCAATTCCCGGTCCTTCGGCATTTCTTCCTGCGCTCATCGTGAGCGGCCTGCCGGTGGAACGATTCGTGTTCGAAGGCTTTCTTCCCGTCAAGAAAGGAAGGAAAACGATGCTGGAAAGACTCCGGGGCGAGGACCGGACAATCATTCTGTACGAATCGCCTCATCGTCTTCTCAAGACGCTGCGGGAGCTTCATGAGCATCTCGGCAATCGTGAAATCGCCGTCGCGCGGGAATTGACGAAGAAATTCGAGGAAGTTGTCCGGGGCAGGATTTCCAATGCCATAGAACATTTCTCAAACCATAAGGTCCTCGGTGAATTTGTGATCGTTCTGGGTGGTTCTTCCGGGGAACCTCTGGCTTCAAAGCCTTAGATTTTCATCATCTTTTATCAGCGGTCTCAGCGGTCATCAGCGGTCTAGACTTGATTTTTCCGCTAAACTATGGTATATTGTTAGCACTCTTTGAAAGAGAGTGCTAACGACTACGAAACGCAATCTCTTCTTTACTTAATCAATCGTAAATCATCAATAATCAATCATTTAAGGAGGAGTTTATATGAAAATTAAACCCCTAGCAGATCGTGTTGTCATCAAGCCCTCCCCGGGTGAAGAAAAGACCAAGAGTGGGCTTATTATTCCGGACACGGCGAAGGAGAAGCCTGTCGTTGGAGAAGTTGTTGCCGCAGGTCCCGGTCGGAAGGCGGACGACGGAAAGCTCGTTCCGATGGAGCTGAAAGTCGGCGATAAAGTGTTGTACGGAAAGTATTCCGGGACGGAAGTCACGCTCGACGGTCAGGAATATCTGATCATGCGCGAAAGCGACATTTTTGCCGTGGTGTAGACAAAAGGTCGCCTCAAGTGACGTGAGGTAAACAACCCATTTCAACGAAATCAAGAAGCTTAAACATAAGAGGAGTTAAAGAATTATGAGTGCAAAGATAATTACGTACGAGTCAGAAGCGCGCGCCGCATTGAAGCGGGGTGTCGACAAGCTGGCCGATGCGGTAAAGGTGACGCTTGGTCCGAAAGGGCGCAACGTCGTCATCGACAAGAAATTTGGTGCACCGACGGTGACGAAGGACGGAGTAACCGTTGCGAAGGAGATCGAGCTCGAGGATCCCATCGAAAATATGGGCGCCCAGATGGTTCGCGAGGTTGCCAGCAAAACCTCCGATGTTGCCGGTGACGGCACGACGACGGCCACTGTCCTTGCACAGGCGATTGTCCGTGAAGGAATGAAAAACGTGACCGCAGGCGCAAACCCCATGGACCTGAAGCGGGGAATCGATCTGGCGGTGAAGAGAGTGGTTGAGGAACTCAAAAGTGACAGGCTCACCAGGAAAGTCGGAGATGATAAAGAAAAGATTGCGCAAGTCGGCACGATCTCTGCTAACAACGACCGTACGATCGGCGAGCTCATTGCCAACGCGATGGAACGCGTGGGTAAAGATGGTGTCATCACGGTTGAAGAGGCAAAAGGTACGGAAACAACGGTCGAATGGGTGGAAGGAATGCAATTTGACCGCGGCTATCTCTCGCCATATTTCGTTACGGATGCCGACACCATGGAAACTGCACTCGAAGATCCGTACATCCTCATTCACGACAAAAAAATCGGCGCGATGAAGGATTTGCTTCCGATCTTGGAAAAAATTGCACAGGCCGGACGATCCATCCTCGTGATCGCGGAAGACCTTGAAGGTGAAGCGCTCGCGACGCTCGTGGTGAACAAGCTGCGCGGCACGTTGAAAGTGTGTGCCGTAAAAGCTCCGGGATTTGGCGACCGGCGGAAGGCGATGTTGGAAGATATCGCAGTCCTGACAAACGGTACCGTCATTTCCGACGAGAAAGGTTTCAAGCTCGAGAACGCTCAATTGTCGTATCTCGGTACGGCGAAGAAGGTCACGATTGACAAAGACAATACGACCATCGTTGAAGGCGCCGGCAAGAAGGATGATATCAAGAAGCGCATCAACGAGATCAAAGGACAGATTGAGAAGACAACTTCCGATTACGACAAGGAAAAGCTCCAGGAGCGGTTGGCAAAGCTCTCCGGCGGAGTCGCGGTTCTGAAAGTCGGTGCCGCGACGGAAGTTGAGATGAAGGAGAAGAAGGCTCGCGTCGAAGACGCGCTTCACGCGACACGTGCGGCCGTCGAGGAAGGAATTGTTCCGGGCGGCGGCGTTGCCTATCTCAGATCGTTGAGTGCCCTTGACACCATCAAAGTTGACAACGAGGACCAACGCATCGGAATTGAAATCGTCCGGCGCGCACTTGAAGAGCCAATTCGGTGGATCGTGAATAATGCCGGTCTGGAGGGTTCCGTCATCGTTAATAAAGTGAAGGAAGGCAAGGACGACTACGGATTCAACGCGCAAACCGAAAAATATGAGAACCTCATCAAGGCCGGTGTCATCGATCCGACAAAGGTTGCTCGTATTGCATTGGAGAACGCGGCCAGCGTCGCGGCTCTCATTTTGACGACCGAGGCGACGATCGTCGAGAAGCCCGAGAAGGAAAAGCACGGCCCGATGATGCCACCCGGAGGCGGTGGAATGGGTGACATGTACTAAGAAGCGGCTGAGTACAGATGTTGAGAGAAAGCCCCCGGTGGGAAAGACTGCCGGGGGTTTTCGCTTTTATTGAGAATTTCTCCTGATTTGAGGAAGCCGCCGCTTCCACATGGACTCCATCCGGACAGTATTGTCCTAATCTGGTGAGCTGCCTGGCGGTCACGAACCATTTCGTGACCGAATTGTGGTTCTGTCACGGTGTGGACCGTGACAGCCACTAAATTAGGACATAATCCTCCGGATTCCTTTCTTGACACGATTCCGATTTTTCATTATATTCACCGTTGCTCTCAGAGACGACGTCCTCCCGATGCAGAGGAAGTGTTTCACTGCTTCTTCTTCTTGCCGTCCATAAATTCACAATCAATCATAACACAAATTTAGAGGAGGTTCCATGGACGCACTATTTTCAAAAATCATCAAAGCGGGCGACCGCACGTACTTCATCGATGTGAAGGAAGCGAAGAACAAATCAAAATACCTGACCATTGCGGAAAGCAAGAAGGCGAAGGAGGGAGACAAGAAGTTCTCCCGGTCGAGCGTCATGGTTTTTGATAATCAGGCGGAACCGTTCCGCGAAGCGCTCGAAGAAGCGATGAAGGTCATGTCGTAGACGGGATTCTCTCAACCCGTTGCTCCCCGGGGGCGATTCCCGTCACCCCGGGGATTTTTTTTATCCACCCATAGGGGGGAACTTCAAGAACTGCTTACATCCGGGGACGGCAGTGCATCATTTTCATTCTCTGAGCGATGTGCTAATACCACATTTCGTGAGGGGGTCCGAGAACTGAGCCAATCCGTCATCCTGACATGCTCTTGGTCAGGATCTGAACCTAGCATTCTGCTGCCAATGTTTAGATGCTGACCAGAAGCATGTCAGCAAGACGCTGGGACCTTCAGGCCAGCCTCGAACTCGTCACCCTTTTTTCAAAGGGGGAGAATACAAGAGGGGGTTAATTCTGTGCGACAGTTCTTTGAACTGAGGCACTTCCCCGGGGACGTGTTTATTGCCATTATCAGGTCAAACGAAAACCGTTGTTCACCGGACGGTCTTTTTCCGGTTTGCCAGCACGAGAATCAACCCGCCGACGATCATGATGACTCCCCACCAGATATCCGCGTGAAGATTCCACAGCACCCTTTGCTGGTCGGGAGGATTTGCGAGAGCGTAAAGCCCCGAGATCGTCACAATGAATCCCAGGACCGAAAGAAGCAGTCCGACAAAATACCAGATTGGTTTCATGGTTTTGTTCTCCTTACCAGAAATAAATATTGAGCACGATCAGGATGATAAGAGAAAGAATCGCGACAAATTCGGGTCTCTTGATGAACGGCACGGGTTCGGTGACTGTCTCCGCCGTCAGGCCTTTTACCAGCCCGACAAGTTCCTCTTTCGGTTTTTTCCTGGTGAACAGGCTGACGACGATAGTGACGCTGAAGCAAATCAACCATGCCCACCACGCCCGCCAGAAGTTCGCGGCCATGTCACTCGCAGTTGGAGACAGAGTCAGGGTCGCGGTTTCAATCCATTGGAACTTGACGGCCAGGAACAAAACGAAAGAAGAACCCATACCGGCAAGGAGTCCCCAGAACGCCCCGGCCGGCGTAATCCAGACGAAAAACATGCCGAGGAGCATGGTGGCAAAGAGCGGGGCGTTCACCCACGAGAAGATCGCCTGCATATAATCCATGATGCTCGGAAAAGTCTTTGCCCAGTAGGCCGTTCCTACACTAATAATGATGCCGATGACTGTCGTTACTCTACCCATTTTCAACAACTGAGCATCCATGGCGTTCTTGTTGATGAGCGAACGGTAGATGTCATACGTCCAGACGGTGTTGAAAGCGCTCACGTTTCCGGCCTGGCCTGCCATGAATCCCGCAAGCAGAGCCGTGACTCCTAATCCGATCAATCCGCTCGGGTAGTACCGCTGGATCAGGAGCGGAAGAGCGGAGTCGTAGTTGATCTGGCCGCCGTCATGGAGCAAGGCAAATCCCGATTTCGGGTCTCTCGCGAGGGCAAGCGCGACAAGTCCGGCCATAATGACGATGAAAGGAACGGCCATTTTGAAAAATGAGGCGATGATCGGCGTCATCCGCGCCGAACGCAAATCCTTTGCCGAAAAAGCACGCTGCACCACCAGAAAATCTGTCGTCCAGTAGCCGAAAGATAGAACGAACCCCAATCCGAGGACGATGCCCGCCCATGTGATGACCATGCCGTTCTGGGTGGGGTCGGCGGACGTCGACCACAACGTGTTGAAGGACGATGGGACTTTCGCGAACACTGCTCCGATTCCTCCGAGTTCGATGATGCCCAGAAGAGAAACGAGGAAAAGTCCGAACCAGATCAGGAAGAACTGGACGATTTCCGTGAAGATTGCCGAGAGCAAGCCGCTCATGGCGACGTAGGCGCCGACAGTGATTGCAGATATCCACATGCTGATATTCCAATCCCATCCGAGGAATGTGTGCAGGACAAGGGCCATCGCGTAGAGATTAATGCCAGAAACAAGAAGTGTCATCGCGGCGAATGCGAAGGCGTTGAGAACACGTGTTCGCTCGTCGAAGCGTAACTTCAGATAGCCAGGAACCGAGTGGATGCGGCTGCTGTAGTAGAACGGCATCATGTAGATCCCGAGGAACAGCATTGCCGGAATCGCGCCGATCCAGTAGAAGTGCGCGACATACATTCCGTATTTGAAGGTATTGCCGGTCATGCCGAGCAGCTCCAGCGCGCCGAGGTTCGCGGAGAGAAAAGCAATTCCCGCAACCCAGGCGCTGTTCTTCCTTCCCGCGATAAAAAAATCTTCCTGGCTCTTCGTGAATCGCTTGAGGTAATACCCAAGCCCCAGGATGAATGCGAAGTAGATTCCGATGACAAGCCAGTCATTGAATGCTAGACCGATAGTGGTCATGTGGGGACCTTTCGAAAATGTTTCAAACGGTTTTCTCCATGAGACAGGTCGTTCCGATGGAACGGATGGTTAGTTGCTTGACGCAGCCGGCGGTAAAGGCGGATTCCATGAAGGCAATGTACTTGCCGGCGCTCTCGTGCGGCAGGAAGGCGAGGATGGTTCCCGCGAAGCCGCCGCCATGAACCCGGTAGGCACCTGGTCCGGTTTTCCTCAGGAATTGCTCTGTCAGCGCGAGCCCCAGAGCGACTCCCTGTTCGGAAGCATTGCCGGCGGCGTAGCAATTCTGCAGCAACTGGTACGAGGACCGGCCGGACTCGGTGACGAGACGCAGAAAGGTTTCTACGTCTCCTTTTCGCAGTGCGGCTGCCTCATTGTCCACTCGTTCATTCTCGTCGATGAAGTGAAGGGCGCGCGACACCGCCCTGTCGCCGACCGCCGTGCGAAGCCGGCGGACGTTCTTCAGAATATCTTCCCTGGAAATGTCCCGGCACCATTCCTTGCCGAACTGCGCGGCGACGGATTTCATTTCCCTGGGAATGGATGCATATTCCTCCGTCAAATCGGCATGGTGTCCACCGGTGTCGACGACGAGCATGCTATAGCCCGCTCCGGCAAAATCAAAATCAAATCTCTCGACGCGCGGGGTGAGCGGATCTTTGAAATCGATTTTGATCATCCCTCCTGTGGCGCACGCGGTTTGATCCATGAGTCCACATGGTTTGCCGAAATAGGCGTTCTCAGAATATTGTCCAATGAGCGCGATCGTTTGCGGGTCGATCCTCCCATCGTTATACAACGCGTTCATAATGGTTGCGATGAGCACCTCAACGGATGCCGAGGAACTCAGCCCCGAGCCGACGAGGACATCGCTCGTGACACATGCATTGAATCCCCCGATCCTGTATCCAAGTTGTTGGAAGCGGGCGGCGATCCCCCGAACGAGTGCCGTGGTTGTCCCGCGCTCCGCACTCGCCGGCGCGAGGTCGTCCAGGTTAACGCAAAATGGCTCGGTGTATCCCTCCGAGTGAACGACAATCTTCTCCTCGGGTGATTTTGCGGCGGCCGCTATGGAATCGAGATTGATGCTTGCGGCGAGCACTTTGCCGTGGTTATGGTCGGTGTGGTTGCCGCCGATTTCCGTGCGGCCCGGAGTGCTGAAAATGCGGCGGTCTGCAGTGCCAAACTTGCTGTGGAATTTCTCCAGGAGGGTGTCCCATCGTCGCGTCTGACGGGAAAGAATTCCCGGGTCAGAGCCATAAAGGTGCGAAATCCAGTCTTGAGGGGCTTCGGGACGGATCATGCTTTACCGTTGGATCTGGCGATGAAGAATCTCGCACACACATCGCCGGAGAACTTTCCGTTTTTCTTGCATTCTGCAATATGTTCTCTGAGAGCCGCGAGATCTTCGGCCTCCGGGGAGAAACAGAAGTCTTCCAGCATGTCGCCACACGAGGTACAAAAGACAATTTTCTCTTGTAGTGGCGCGTCGTCGTCATCCAATGGGCATTTATCCCGCACAGCATGTCCTGTTATTTGCAATTCTATTATAATGTTCTTACTATTAAATATCAAATCAGGCGGGCGATTTGAGGTATGCAACATGGTTTCCCCGGAAGGCAACGGGGTGGAAAGCCCTGTGCTCCGGGAAAATTCTCGCTGAGAGCGAATAGTGGAATGATGGTCTTCTGAGGATATCTCAAAGACGTGTTTTATTATTCAAGTTCAGGAAAGGAGATGTGGGTCATGAAACCAGATGCTTGCAAGCATGTTCGATATCCCTGCGCGCGATTTTACCTTTCCCTGGTCTTTGCAGTCATACCGCTGGTTTTTATTTACGGATGCCACAAATCGGAAGTCAGGAGCGTCGCGAAGCCGGCGGCGACGATTCAGAACCTGCAGACGGCCTATGCGAAGGCGGTCACGTATGTGAGAAGGTACACATTGTTCGTCCAACAGGCAGAGAAGGAACGGAACACGGCCATTGCTAATCTTTGTCGGGCCGTCGCACGGTCGGAGGAGATTCGCGCGACAAATCATGCACGACTCCTGCGGAATTTCGGCGTTGAGCCCGTAACGCCACCGGAAGAACGGTTCGCGGTCGGTACGACGGCTCAGACGTTAAAAATGGCATTGAGTTGTGAGGACGTTCAGTACGATGAGATGTATCCCGGCATGATCGTGACCGCGGCGGTGGAAAAAGACACTACTGCCGCCCACCAGTTTAAGATGTCGCGGGAGGTTGATGCGAGGCACCGGGAATTGTTTTTCGACGCAATCAATCAACACGGAAGAGCCCCCAGGGTGGAATACTCTCTTTGTCCGGGATGCGGGTATGTGTTTGATTCTGACAAGAATGATGAGTGTCCGGTTTGTCACCTGAAAAAGGAGACGTTCGTAAAGGTTTGATGGAAAGATCTGACAGTGTTTTTGTTCCTGATTCGTCATTATAGTGCGAATTATTCAAGGAGGATGTATGTCACAATCATGGGGTAGTCTCTTTCGTTTCGGTCTGAAGCGACAATTGACTACAATAATGCTCGTTGGTTTATTGACGTATTCATGCAGCGTTCAACCTACGAGACCGACTATCACAGTAATGGATCTCAAAATCCAGAATGTTGAAAAAATTAGGGCGTGTCTAGAATCTGTCCTGGGCAGGGATAGCGCCGGCGTCGAGGCTATGAGATATGTGACATCGTTTGAAGATCAACTTGCACAGTTGTATCCTCAGGACAAGAACATGGTGGGGGAGGATCACTCGACGCACGATGAAAGCCCATTAGCAGTCCTTTACCCTCCTCGACCGACACCCACGCCGCCGACAGACGCACAAGAGGTCCAGAACAAGGCACGACAGCGATCGTTCGCCAACTTCAGCACAGAAATGTCAAGAACGACGATGTTGAGAATGAACAAATGCTACGAATCATATATCACGTCGGGCGACATCGGGGACGCCAAGAAAGCCTTTGCGCTAGGGTACATCGTACTGGCATTAAAACCGCCGGTGAGTGAATCAGGGCAAATTGAAGACAATATGGCGACATTGCTGGACAGCCTGACTTCGAAAAAATAGGTGCAGCAAGAATGATTGACTGATCATGGAGTATGTATGGAAAAAACGTGCAATAACTCACGCGACATCAAAATCCCGCTCATCTCTCTCGGGCTCCAATGGTTGGGGGTACTTTGCGTGAGTCTCCTTGCATTTTCCTGCGGAGCGCCCCCGATGAATTCGAGCCACATCACGCCCATGGATATCAAATCACAAAATATAGAGAAAATCAGGGCGGGTCTGGAATATCTGCTGGGCAACGATAGCACCGGGATAGCTGCGATGGACTATGTGAAAGCGTATGAAGACCAAATTTGGAAGTTCTATCCCAAAGACAAGAATACAGTCGGAACACCACCGCCGCCGCCCCAAAGCAGCGAGTTGATAGCGTTATACCTTGCAACTTCAACGGGCGGCACCACGGTCCAGGAAAACCAGGAGAGAACCCGGACGCAGCTCTACGCGAGCTTTGGGAAGGAAATGTTGAGGACATCCAGGCTCAGGTTGAACGAATGCTATGAATCGTGGCGCGCATCCGGAGACATCGGAAGCGCGAAGGCGGGATTTGCGGCGGGATACGTTGCGTTGACACTCACTCCTTCCGTGGCGGATCTGGAAGAAATTCAGAACAAAATGGTCACATTGCTGGACACCCTGACCATAAAAAAATAGATCTGGCGAGAATCAATGACTCGTCCATTCGGCGCCTATTCACTTCGTACGACAGTCACGCCGAATTATGACGGTTCATTACGATACACGAGGAGGGCCGGTTTTTTTTGTTTGATTCCTTCACCCCTATCCGGGCCACGAAATTCCCCGGTTATACGGATTAAGAATAGTGAATTGGAGAGTACCACTTTGAATCAAGTTCGCAAATTCATTAACTTTTCGTGAGATCAATCGAGGGCGAATCATGAGGGTATCAGATCTTCCTGCGTGCAAACCCGTGAGTTCGAAAAAGAACCCGCTTGTGCTGAAGTATATGGCGCGGCGGGTTTTGTTCATTCTGCTTGTCCCACTTGCGGGATTCCTTTTCAATGGCGCTCTGCCCAGCACGCCTAGAAACTTTAGCCAAGCATCCCGGCTCGGTCAGAGTGATACTGTTTGTATCAATGTTGATGCGGGATGGAATTTACTCTCGTTTCCATTGAGAGCCCCCGATGGAAGAACAATTATTCTCTTCCCCACCGCTGGGTCTAATGCCTTTAGCTACCAAGGACATTACGTTAGAGTTGACACTCTACAGCCTGGGATGGGCTATTGGTTGAAGTTTGGCAGTGCCCAAGCAATCTGTTTCTATGACACGGCCATGACCTCGGATACGATCGATGTGGTTAAGGGCTGGAATCTTGTTGGAACGATCAGTTTTCCTGTAGATGTGAGTCGCATCATTTCTAATTCGCCGACGATGATTAGGTCGCCGTTTTACGGCTACAAGCATGGATATCTTATCGTAACCATCCTTGAGCCGGGGCACGGGTATTGGCTGTTCGTGAACGAGGACGGAAAGTTGATCCTTAATTCGCAGGGCGTGAAAGCTCTCAAGTAACCATCTACGGCATGGATTTCGTGAAGGATGAGTTGACTCTTTGATATGCGTCATTGCTTGGTATCGAAATAATCTTGATCATTAGTTTACTCTTGCTTCATATATTCGGAACATTCAAATTGAAAAGATAAAAAAAGCAGCCAATCCAACGGCTGCTCGAAGTCGACTCGTCCTCAACGCGGGTCGGCTTTTGTATTTACAGAAAAGAAATCCAACCGAAACAGTAACACCTGCCGGAGTAGCAGTTACGGTTTAATCCAATCTGTCCCTTGTACAATACACCTGTATCGAGAGTTTTGATGATGGTCCAGAGGTCTGTAATCACGTAGTCAATGCTTTTAATTCTAAGGGTGAGGGAACATTCTGGCCGTTTGTGGGGGCAACCATCGCAAATGGGCTTTCGGTTCTTGCGGGTTATTGTATGTTTTCCCGGCCTTTAATTCTCCTGAATAAATTTATAATAAATAGGATTGTCAACATTGAAACAATTGATGAGCCGGAGAAGTTTTCTTTTAAATCTTTTGATATACCAAACAGTAAGAAAAAAGTAATCAATCCTGAAACCAAAGCAAGCTTATGAGTGTCAGTCCACCGTTCTCCATTGTTCGTAAATGTTACAATTAAATAAATTGAAAAAATATCAAATATGAGTAATCCCCCAACAACTAATGGAAAGGGGACATTCATATATTCAGGTAAAGAAAATATTCCAACGAATATTACAATAGTATTAATTGTACCAATAATATAAAATACAAATGGAGGCGGGATTTTGCGACTTGAATTCGAAGCAATTTTTGTCGGCAGCATTTTCGCTAAAATGAGACAAAGACCAATGGATACCCATGCACTGATGTATAACAGTATGTTAGGAAAATATTGGGTAAACAAAAATCCGGCTGGGATCCAAAGCATGAATAGTCCAAGGACACCTGAAAACGTCTTCACGCTGACCCATGGTTCATGTGTTTTCGCAGGGTATAGAACTTCTGCTGTGATAATGCTTGCAGATATAGAAATTGACGCGTGAAAATGAAGCAGCATATAACCGTACATCCACTGAATTCCTCCCGAGAAACTATCTTTGGGGATGTTCCCGAGCTCAAACCAGTTTGGGTTGAAGATCGATCTAACAACGATTCCTTCTTCAAAAAGGCCGTAAGCAATACCTGTGAGCAAAAGTGCAATTAACCCTTTATTAGTCCATCTGACCCAAAATTCACGACAGAGAATTGCTCCAAGCCCGTAAGGAAGACATAATAAAACAAAAGTCAGTGGACTTATAAATTCAACAGGTTTTTGATGAACAGAAATGAGTTCGCCAAGTATAGGTGCCAGCAACAATAATCCGATGGCAGGTGAGTTTATGATCTTACGTGTACGTGCCGAGATAAACTTCATGTGTCGATTCTGTCCCGCATCATATACCAACCGCAAAGTTAGTTACTTTCCCGTTCAGATACAATTGGCTAAAGAAACCAACCAATCCAACGGCTGCTCGAAGCCGACTCGTTCTATATCATGGCGGGTCGGCTTCTGTTCGTTAGGGATACGGGCTGATAGAGCGGATATCGGCTGGCAGAAGACGCAAAGAGACGAAATTCTCTTTTTGTTGCCAAGACAATTCGCGATAGCTCAGAATTGTGATCTTTTATCGGTCAAAGTCTTGACACATTCCCCCAATTTCTTTACCTTACGATATCATCCGCACGATTCGTTTTTTGAAACCCATCACACATGCCCGTTGTCAATGAAGTGCAGGAGGCAGGAGACCATTCGGTTGAATATCATGCAGAATATATACCAAGCGGGGTGTATTTTTATCGTTTAACAACGGGGACGTTCACTGAAACAAAAAAACTCGTATTATTGCGATAAGAACATTGAAAGCCCATTGTGCATGTGCGTAGTGGGTTTTGTCATTTTAGGGTGGAAGTGAAGTATGTCGTCTTCGCTGCGATAGTTCATAAACAGGTAATCCTTGATTGCGCTGGTTAATTGCAATTGCCATTCACTATTTCACGAAAGGAGACTTCAGCATGTTCAAACATGTTTACATTTGCTTGATGATAGTTGCTGGTTCTATATTCATCTCAGCAACTGTCATAGCCCAAGAATTCCCAATTGCTGTAGGAAGCGATACTACTTTTTCCGGTGGGGCGGTTTATGGAGGATTAAATGGCTTGGTAGCTGTTCAAGGCGATGCTAATAGTCAATATAATATTAATGCCCAGTTAGTTGAAGCTGGAGGTGTATTAATTGGGCCAAGAATTTCTCTTGGTGCTACAGGTGTTATGCCAGGTGCAATACCGATATTCGATGGTACCAACTACTTTCTGGTTTGGCGTGAATTCAGCGGAAATCTTAAAGGACAATTCATAAATACTTCAGGTACTTTAGTTGGCAGTTCGTTTACTATCAGTACAAATGTATCTGTTCAGCGACCCGGATCCTATGGTGTGGTTTTTGGTGATACTGCGTCCTTAGTGGTTTTCACTAAGACTGATGATTTTCTCTATGGACAGCGAGTAAGCAGGAGTGGAAACCTGATTGGCAGTCAAATACAGATTAGCAGTAATCATGCGTGTGACATTGCCCTCGCATACGACGGTACAAACTTTCTAGCGGCCTGGGTCGAGATCACAACGGACAAAGATATATATGGACAGTTTGTCAGCAAAGCAGGTTCGTTGGTTGGCACTAATTTCTTAATTGATGGTGGCCCAAATTATAGCGACAATCCTACATCGCTTGCATTCGACGGTATAAGATATTTACTGGCTTTCCACGAACAGTCACCTACCGGTGGTAATTGGTTTCTCCTCGGACGTTTCATTTCTACATCAGGGGCAATCGAAGAAACGATAACTATCTGTGATACTTCAAAAGCACCTATTTTTCCTTTTGTTGCTTTCGATAATAGGAATTATTTGATAACCTGGACGCAACTTTCTAATGGGTCGCTCATGGGAAGGTTTTACAATACATCCGGTGTTCCGATTGATACGCCGTTTGTTATCTTCGGTCCATCGGATCATAAAATACCTTTTGGTGGAGTTGGGTTCGGAGGCAATCTCTATTTAGTCGTTGCGACGAGGGTTGACTCCAACTTTTCTAACGGTGATGTCTATGGAAGGTTCATTCAGCCACTGACAGGTGTTGAAGAGAAGATCAGTCTGAGGCCTGAACAATTTGGGCTGCTCCAAAACTATCCGAACCCCTTCAACCCAAGCACAATAATCAGTTACCAGTTGCCAAAGCAAACCCACGTCACGCTCAAAGTCTTTGATGTACTGGGCCGGGAATTGGCAACGTTAGTGAATGAAGAACAGACAGTTGGGTACAAATCGGTTACGTGGGATGCGAGCAAGATGCCAAGCGGGATGTATTTCTACCGCATGACCGCTGGAATATTCAGTGAAACGAAGAAACTATTATTGCTCAAATAGGCGAAGTTCCGCCGAAGCAAACAAATAAATATTCCGTTACGTTAAAGAAAGCAGCTAATCCAACGGCTGCTTTTCTGTTTCATGAGCGGCGGGATCCGACCAAATAGTCAGTTTCTGGCGTGTTGAAAAAATATCCTCACATATTCCGTAGAAGATCCCATTTGCAGTTCGTTTTGATGCAACAAAAGAGCCGGCATTTCTGGCAGAAGATAAAGTATGTGAAATCCCCGGTTAAAGGGGGGTGCTGAGGATGATAAATGCCGGCTGGCGGCGTTCGCGCTGTACTTGAGTGGCTTGAACATCGACTCCTCAGTTACATTCCTCGTTCAAAAGATGTAGCCCATTTTTCGTCCCTTTGGGTGATTGCTTCGCAGTTCGATATAGCTGTATCTTACATTGCACAGGAACAGAGTTGACCGCACAAAAATGGGGACACTTTGCCGGAGGAACGATTCTACAATAGAACAATCATCATCGATATCGTTCCCGACTGAAGTTGTCAGCTGGTGAAGTCGGTTATCGGCAGTTTTTTCTTAATTAACATTACATTATTTACTAATCTCATGGAGATTTTTATGAAGATTTTTATAACACGTACAATAGCAATGCTGGCGCTTGTCTTGATGATATCTACCATCGCCACATCCCAATCATTTCCTGCACCGGTGAATCTTGGAACAGCCGGCAATTTTGTGATTCTGGCAAAAACTGGAATCTCAACCACGGGAGTCACCTCAATTACCGGTGATATTGGAGTTAGTCCAAACGCTGCGGTATCTATAACTGGATTTGGATTAATAATGGATGCCTCGGGTACATTTTCGACATCATCGTTGATCACGGGAAAGGTATACGCCGCCGACTATACTGCCCCGACCCCAACGAAGATGACGACGGCCATCGGCGACATGCAGACTGCGTATACCAATGCAGCCGGACGGACATTGCCTGATTCCATTAACCTGGGTGCTGGAAATATTACTGGAAAGACCATTGCTCATGGCCTATATAAATGGGGCACTAGTCTTGTTATATCTGCGGCTGGTGTCACTATCTCGGGCGCCGCAAGTGATGTCTGGATATTTCAGATAGCGGGGAATCTAACCGTGGCCAACGGTGCCATCGTTACTCTCAGTGGCGGTGCGAAAGCTTCCAACATCTTTTGGCAGGTCGCCGGCCAAGTTGATCTTGGAACGACAGCTCAAATGAAGGGGGTCGTATTGTGTCAAACACTGATTGCGATGAATACCGGCGCAACGCTCGACGGCAGAGCGCTGGCGCAGTCTGCAGTTACATTGCAAGCCAATACTGTCCTTAATCCGATGGTCACGGCTGTCAAGGATGGATCAGCCCCAGACAAATTCGTCCTCTCGCAGAACTATCCGAATCCGTTCAACCCGTCCACGAAGATTGAATACAGTCTTGAGAAGGCCGCTCAGGTTTCTCTCAAGGTCTACAATGTGCTTGGTCTCGAGGTTGCCACGCTCGTAAACGGCCGCCAGGAAGCCGGCAGCTACGTCGTGCCGTTCGGAGCCGATAAGACAACATCTGCTGTCTCGAGCGGTGTATATTTTTACCGTCTCGAAGCTGGCCAATTCACCGACATCAAGAAGATGTTGCTCATGAAGTAGCCTTATTCAAATCAAGCCGACTCGTTCTATATCAGGGCGGGTCGGCTTTTGATATCTTGGAATGGTGATGAATGTGAAGCAAGGGCTATAGATCCTTATACAAAAACGGTTCTTGCGGTTGCAAAAATCGTTGTCTAAGCAGACACCAAAATAGATTTGAAGAGCATGACCATCTATGGCAACTCAGCAATGAAGCACATTGAAGAACAGGCGTGCGAAATTGCCGAAGCGCTTGCTCAAGAGAAAGTTAAACATTTGAAAAAATAATCCCTCACCAAAAACCACCCTTCCAGTTCTGACCCACCCCGCTTCATGTACCAACCGGGGGGTTTTGTACGAAAGAAAACACAACAGAAACAGTAATACCACCGGAATAACAGTAAGGTTCGATCCATGTTTGACTCTCTCTTTTGAATTGAATACATTGTATCATCATTTCTAGCCGTTCTTTGAAACCCATTGTGCGAATGCGCGATGGGTTTTGTGTTATGTTAAAGGGCCCCCGTGAGCCGTGTTCCATGTTCCGCTTTTCGAGCACACCTCAAGGCATAATGCCCATACAAACATAGTTCATGAACATGAAATGCGTCGTTGCGATAGTTAATGGCAACTGCCGTTTCAACAATTGAAAGGAGATCCGCTATGAGAACCTTAATTACAAAAATAATGATATGGGCATTCATTACCCTTCTGTATGCAAGTACTTTATTTGCACAGTATTCAAACGCCACTCTGAAGGGATCGTGGTGGTTGGGCAATTATCCTTTCCACATATATGATTCCGATAATACACTTTATATCGTTTTTGATGGAAATGGCAATGTTACTGATTGGTCGGGGTTCGGTCCTGACTTCAGCGGCAATTATTCCGTAACAACAGGCGGTGCCGTTTCTGCGTCAGTTGTATGGCGCGATGGTTCCGCTTCAATCTCTGCGCAACTCATCTCTCAAAATTTTGCGACCGTGGATTCTGGGGCTCTTGGTGAAAACTTTGCATTATCAAGAATAACCAATCCTGGCGCCTTGACAGATTCATTGGTTGGCGTAATGTACTCCAACTGCGGTCAAAAAAGTGTTACGCTCCGGCTAAATAGTCAAGGGGAAATAATTTCCGCTACAGGATTGACGCCTCCCGTTACTGGAAAGGTATATGCCGATTCGGGACATTTTGAAGGACACATCAAGACAGGAGACAATACCCAATGGTGTTCTTGCGGCAGTTTGGATGAATTCACTATACTCGGCGCTTACTCAAATGATTCGTTGAATGGTGTGCTTGGGATTGATGGGCCACAAGGAAGTTGTCGTGATAGCGGCACGGTTCATCTTAAGAGGTTGGGAATCGTAACCGGCATAGGTCCAATGAAAACGGCAGGTGTGCCGGAGAGCTTCTCGCTTGAGCAGAACTTTCCGAATCCATTTAATCCGGGCACAACAATCAGCTATCAGATACCAACGCAAAGCCACGTCACTCTCAAAGTCTTTGATGTGCTGGGCAGAGAGGTGGCTGTACTCGTCAATGAAGTGCAGCAGGCAGGAGATAATACGGTTGAATTTCATGCAGAACATATACCAAGCGGGGTTTATTTCTATCGTCTAACAACGGGGACGTTTACTGAAACAAAAAAGCTCGTGTTGTTGCGATAAGAACATTGAAAACTCATTGTGCTGTTTGCGTAATGCATTCAGTGACGGATACTGGGTGCAAGAACTAGTGTCCTGTCTCCGAAATAGATTGATTAAGTTTTGCGGCTCTTAACCCTCACCCCCTCCCCTCTCCCGCAAGCGGGAGAGGGGAATTGAAGGGGAGAGGGTTGCGAGTGACATAACGATCCAAGGATTTATTAAAACTATTTGAGTGACACGATACTAACCAACGATTCGCTATAATCGTGTTGGATGGAACATATAAACACGAGAGGAGTAAATTATGCAACATGTAAAAACATTTATTTGGATACTTGGCTTCGTCTCTATGACGGGAATGAGTTACGGTCAAACTGGGTGGTCGTTTCAGAACAATCCACTGCCCAATGGTACTCTTTTGGGAAAAATTCAATTCGTTAGTCCCACCGAAGGTTGGATTTCCGCTGATAAAGGGGATTTGCTTCACACTACAGACGCCGGAGCAACATGGAATAGAGTAGTGCCATTTCCAAATGATACGGTTTTCTCAATGTCTGATCCAGCAATTACTATGTGGTGGGTCAATCAAACTCATGGCTGGAAAATCAACTGGTTTGGAACAAGTCTTAGCGATGTCCATGGGGCTGTGATTCACAAAACAACCGATGGAGGCAGCACATGGGAAAAGAAAGTACTTTCAACTGCGGTGGGTGATATGGGCTTGCAGGTTCAGTTTGTTGACGAAAACAACGGTTGGGCTTCTATTTATAATTTCTCCAGCGGGAATATGAGCACAATGCGAAGCACCGATGGTGGAAACAACTGGAGCCTGATTGGAACGGCGGGCGTTTTTTACTTTGTAGATGCGAACAACGGGTGGATGATTACAAGTGCAGGTGTATTGGGTTCCCCAGCGAATAACATCTGTCATACTACCAATGGGGGAGCAGATTGGTCGGTGCAATATACAGATACTGCAGGTAACATCGGGAGAATACAATTCACCGACCTAAACAATGGTTGGGTGGTTGGCGATAATAGTAAAATTCTTAAAACAACTAACGGCGGGAGCAATTGGACGCCGATTACGAACACGGGGATTTCCTCTGGCTCGAAATCAAAATGCGTTTTCTTTTTGGATGCAAATACCGGCTGGATTGGGAGTAGCACATCCAGTAGTGACCGGACCATTTTTCATACGACCAATGGCGGTTCAAGTTGGACAATGCAAAACCCTCAAACCTCAGGCCCTGTATTTAGCATTTTCTTTTGGGATGCAAACAACGGATGGTTCACGGGTGACCAATGTGTTCAAAATTGCAACTTGATAGATTCGCTACAGACATCTGCTGGAACGATCGGCCATACAACGAATGGTGGTACCACCGGAGTCGCTGAAGAGAAATCCAAAGTGCCTAGTGCGTTTTCACTGTCTCAAAATTATCCGGACCCGTTCAATCCGACAACTGCTATTCGCTTTGCCCTGCCGAGGTCGAGTTATGTTTCACTCAAAATCTTCAATCTCCTGGGACAAGAAGTTGCGGTACTTGTGAACGGAGAATTGCCAGCAGGATACAGATCGGTTACCTGGGACGCATCGAATGTTCCGAGTGGGATCTACTTCTACCGCATCACTGCCGGAACGTTCACCGAAACGAAGAAACTATTATTGCTCAGATAGACGAAGTTGTTCCAATTATATTAGGTTAAAAAAGCAGCCAATCCAACGGCTGCTTTTCTCATCGCGGGTCGGCTTTCATCTCTCTTAGCTGGCCAGGCTTGAGGCATTTCTGTCGCAAATAATGCGAAAAAAGGAGAATTTGGATAAGTTGACCTTTCGTGGAATCTTTGCTACCTTTCTCTGATGTCAATCGATAGCGAATCATGAGGTTCTTAGACCTTCCCGTGTGGAAACCCGTGAGTTCGAAAAAGAACCGGCGTGCGCTGAAGTATATGGCACGGCGGGTTTTTCGTTTGGTGATGGTATGATCGGGACCACAGTTTCACACTACCGTATACTCGAAAAGTTGGGCGAAGGTGGCCCGACTACGCTCCAAAAGACGGCGCTTCGTCGGACGGTGCCTGCCCGCCGACGTGTCCGCCGAAGTGCTAACGAAGGCGGAAACACAACCACTGTGTGGAATCCGGGATGATCGGAAGCACTATCTCTCATTACACCATACTTGAAAAAATTGGTGAAGGCGGGATGGGCGTGGTGTACAAGGCGGAGGACCTCAAGCTCAAGCGCATTGTCGCTCTCAAGTTCTTGCCTCCCTCCTTTTCTGTTGACGATGAAATAAGGCTCCGGTTCATCCAGGAGGCTCAGGCGGCCTCCGCACTGAACCACACAAATATCTGTGGCATCCACGCCATCGAAGAGTTCGAGAAGCCCGCCTACGCTGGCGCTCTGGCGGGCAAGCAGCAGTTCATCGACATGGAGTTTGTTGAAGGGAAAACCCTGGGTGCGTTACTGAAAGAGAGAGAACTATCGCTGAAGGAGGTTCTAGAAATTGCCATTCAAATCGCAGAAGGTTTGAATGCAGCGCATAAAAAGGGGATTGTCCATCGGGACATCAAACCAGATAACATCATGATTACGGATGAACATCTGGTCAAGATCATGGACTTTGGCCTGGCAAAATTGAAGGGATCATCGAAACTGACGAAGACACATTCAACAGTGGGCACACTTTCCTACATGTCCCCGGAACAAGCGCAAGGTGTCGAAGTTGACCACCGGTCAGACATATTCTCATTCGGTGTCGTACTGTATGAAATGATAACGGGTCGTCGACCGTTCAAGGGGGAACATGAAGCAGCGGTTATCTATTCCCTTGTGAATGAAACTCCAGAGCCACTGGCAAGATACAGAGCAAATGTTCCGGAAGAGTTGCAACGGATGATAGACAAAGCATTGGCGAAGGACAGGGAAGAGCGCTATCAGCATGCGGATGAGATAATTACCGACCTGCGAAGAATACGGCAGGAGATACCGCCCACGGCAAAGGCGAAATGGAAAACGAAAAAGCTCGCTTTGCTTATAGGAACTGGAATTGCGGTTGTTGCATTGGTTACGCTTGCCTACTTTTTCTGGCCCGCGAAGACTTTAACAGTCGAAGAAGAATCCATTGCGGTTCTGCCTTTCGTCAATATGAGTGCAGATGCCTCAGATGAATATTTCAGCGACGGGATGACCGAAGAGCTAATTGACGCTCTTGCAAGGATCGAAGGATTGCACGTTGCGGCTCGCACCTCTTCGTTCGTCTTCAAAGGAAAGACTGAAGATATCAGCGAGATCGGTCGGCGGCTTCACGTGAGTACGGTGTTGGAGGGAAGCATTCGGGAATCGGGAACCAAGCTCCGCGTCACCGCTCAGCTGATCAAGGTCACGGATGGATTTCATCTCTGGTCCCAGACGTATGAACGAGAACTCAATGATGCATTCGTTGTCCAGGATGACATTTCCCGTCAAATCGTATCTGCGTTGAAAATTACTCTCTCCGGCAACGAGCGGCAGGTGATGTCGTCATCACGAACCGTGAATTCCGAAGCTCACGACTTGTATTTGCGCGGGCGGTTCTTCTTCAACCAGTTTACGTGGGATGGTCTCCAACGTTCAGTACAGTACTATAGGCAATCCCTTGAAAAGGATCCTACATACGCTGCTCCCTATGTTGGCATCGCCTTAGCCTATGCTGGACTCTCCGACTACTACTTGCCCCCAAATGAGGCGTGTCCTCTATCGAAAGCAGCTGCCCAGAAAGCTCTGGAAATCGACAGCATGAATGGAGAAGCACACGCTGCTTTGGGCTACGTCCTGACAATGTACGAATGGAAGTTGGCAGAGGGCAAACGGGAAATTCGAAAAGCTCTCCAACTTAGCCCAAATTCCGCCAATACTTTATCCTACACTTGCGTGTGTGCAGCCGTCCGCAATGAGATGGATGAGGCACTCGAAGAAATTAACCATGCCATCAGCCTCGACCCACTTTCTCCTTATGCAAGTTGCATGAAAGAATTCCTATTGTACTTTTCACATCGATATGATGACGTCATTCAACAACATCAGCGCACTGCTCAGCTGGACTCAACCTTCGTCTACTGGGATCACCTTGTGGGGGCGGCGTATCGTGAGAAGAATATGCTCAGCAAAGCACTCGAGGAATACAAACGCGTTGTGGCTGTGGCTCCTCAGCCTCTCTTTGGCCTCGCAATTACGTATGCGCGTATGGGTAGGCTCGAGGACGCACGAAGGATTGTCAAAGCCCTCGAAGAAAAGTCAAAGCAGAAGTATGTGTCGCCAGACTTTGTCGCAATGATCTATGCGAATTTGAATGAGAAGGGCAAAGCATTCGAATGGCTTGAGAAAGCATACGAATCACGTTCGTCTGGAATGATGGCACTCAAGTTATTTCCGGAATATGATCCTATTCGTTCAGATCCTAGGTTCGTAGCAATGTTGAAGAAAGTTGGATTGGAGCCATGATCGGCCAAACCATATCCCACTATAAGATCCTCGAAAAGCTCGGCTTGCGAAGTTGAAGGGTGGCGTACACTGATAGGTTCAAGCCGACTCGTCTCATCGCGGGTCGGCAATAAAAAAAGCCCCAGTTATTCGCTGGGGCTTCGTTTAAAGGAGATGGTGACGGCAGGTGCTTGGAATCTGTTGATGGAAATCAGGATCTTCATGGTGAGGACTTACCGGTAATCTGTTTTGCCTTAAGATAATTTGTCAGGACATCACCTGCGATCTTTTCATTGGGACGGTCTGTCACGATCTCAAGAACATCATCATGTTCAATGGGAAAGTCCACGGGTTCCTGCTTCAGAAATTCCGTCCAATGTTCAAGCTTCCATTTATCCCATTCGTAGTGCCGCTTCTCTATACGTCTCCTGAGCCCGTCCACGTCAGGCGGCATGCACCTTATGATCGCCAGACGGGCGTCATACTCCTTCGCCACATCTCTGAACGGCGTCACCCAGTTGCTGTACTTATCACGCCGCCAATTGTTGACCGAGAAGGGCGCATCAACGAAGGGATGTTTTTTCAGCTTCAGCTGTGTACCCGCAAAGCCGACCAGGATGCCGAATGTCGGACCCTGGATCATGGAATACGTCTGCCCGCTGACCCGCTCTTTTGACGTGAAGCAGGACTGGATCATGTCCTTTGATATGTAAGAGGCGTCGCGTATGTTCCTGACGAGCTCCTGCGCGAGCGATGTTTTTCCGCTGGCCGGAACTCCGACAACAAGGCACAACGTTGGCCGCGGTAAGGAACAGATCACGGTAAGTCCTTAAAGGATGAAAAGGATTTCCCGGCTCCCGGGCGAGGCCTTTCTGCGTATTGAAGCGAATTCATGCTTGTAACTATAACAACTGACAAGCATAAAAACAAGTTTCCTTAAGCTGCTTTTCCGGCCGGGACTGCCGGCCAAGATGATATTGTTATATTCAGCTTTCATTTACCATCAAACGAACATTCTCAGGAGCTCTTATTGACCTGCCCCGTTTTATGTGCCAACTGGAATCTTAGTTAATTCCATGTTCAGTTCCTAGCAACTTTAAAGAACGCTCCACACTCGCAGGCAGTCCTAGCTAGCGCATCAATCAGGTTAAAAAAGCAGCCAATCCAACGGCTGCCGTCCTCATCGCGGGCCGGCTTTTTGTATTTGATAACACCCATTCTTCGCGGGGAGAACGTTCCATAGATGGACTTTTCGCATGCAATTTCTTACCTTACTGCCATCTGCTTGCCTGCCTTCTTTCTGGCGGGTTTGGCGGAAGCTCCGGTCCGTTAGGCAGCGTATCGTTCACACAAATAAGAGGGTCAAAATGCACATACACAGAGCTAGATTACCGTTCCTCTTCTTAATTTCAATGTCAGCCTACATCTGTTCCCAGGCTCAGGACGTATCTTCAGAACGTAATTCTCTCAAGGAAGGTGCGTGGGCTTTGCAATTCGGGATTGCGAGCAACTTTACTCTCACATCTTTTCAAGGAACAACAATATCAGTCAAGTATCAACTTTCCGAGAAAAATGCCATTCGAGGAGGAATAACAATTAATGGCAGCGCTAACAATGGGAATACCTCAACTTCAGGGTCAGTCTCTGATACTAGTTACGGTACTGTCCCGGAAAACAGTTCAAGCGATGTTGCCAACGTCTCATTTGTTCTGCAATACCTGTGGTACATCAACCCCCATGGTCCTGTTCACTTCTATGTTGGGCTCGGGCCATCGGTGTCATACAATTATTCCTATTCTTCCTCAGACAATTCCAGCCTTTATACCACTTCCAATAACCAAGGGTATTGGTACCGAACAACGAACTGGTCGGACTTTCATCAATGGACGACAGCCGGGACAGGTGTTGGCGGTGTGGAATGGTTTGCGACCCAATGGCTTTCATTACGTGCTGAGTACAACGAAGGTATCCAATATCAATGGTCGACAACCTCAACGCAGAATTATTCTACAGGTTTGCTCCATGAAAATTCTGGGACAACTAAAGGATGGGCTTTGAGCAGTTCTGGCGTTAGCTTTGGTCTAAGTGTCTATTGGTGAATATAGCCGCCCAACCTGACGTGCGAACAAACTGAAACAGCAACACCTCCGGAGTAGCAGTACGGTTCAGCCCATTAATTGTCCTTGAATCAGTCCCCCAGATTCATTACCTTCTTGCAATACGAATCGAGGGCGAATAATGAAGTTATTACATCTTCCAGAGTACCCGCTCGTGCTGAAGTATGTGGCACGGCGGTTTTGCGTTTGAGGATGGTATGATCGGAAACACGATTTCGCATTATACAATTATCGAAAAACTCGGGGAAGGAGGGATGGGGATTGTGTACAAAGCGCAGGACACAACCCTTGACCGCCTCGTCGCAATAAAATTTCTTCCGCAGCATCTCTCGGAATCGCAGGAGAACAAAGCGCGTTTCATGCAGGAAGCCAAAGCCGCTGCCGCGCTCAATCATCCCAATATTCTCAGCGTGTACGAAATCGACGAACGGGATGGACTGGCGTTTCTCGTCATGGAGTACATTAACGGGAAGACGCTTAAATCGTACGTAACAAATCTCAAACCCGGCGAGGGCATTCCCGTCCGCCAGGCAATCGACTGGACATTGCAGGTTGCTCGCGGATTGAAGGCTGCTCATGAGAAACAGATCATCCATCGTGATATCAAACCCGAAAACATCATGATCACGCATGATGGTCAATTGAAAATCATGGACTTCGGTTTGGCGAAGCTGAAGGGAAGTAGAGGCATCACGCGCACGGGAACTTCGCTCGGTACATTATCCTATATGTCACCCGAACAGGCTCAGGGGATTTCCACCGACCATCTTACCGACGTCTGGTCGCTCGGTGTGGTGTTGTATGAGATGTTGACGAGCGAGCTGCCATTCAAAGCAGAGCATGAAGCCGCGCTTCTGTACCTTATTTCCAATGAAGAGCCGCCTCCGCCAAGCGCGCTCGACCGGAAGATTCCTCATCCTGTGGATGCAATCGTAAAGAAGATGCTCGTGAAGGATCGATCCATGCGATACCAGAGCATGGAAGAACTGCTGCAGACTCTGGAGAGCGTTCGACTCGAAATTGAAACGGCTACAACAAGAACGAAAGCCATCGCTGTCCTGCCATTCGATAACATCAGTCCCGACAAGGAAAGCGATTATTTTAGCGACGGTTTGACGGAAGAAATCATCGCCAACCTCTCACGGTTAAAAGATATGCGTGTTGTGTCCCGGACAACGACCATGCAGTACAAGGGGACGAAGAAGGATATCAAAACGATAGGCAGAGAACTTGGTGCGCGCTATATTATGGAAGGGAGCGTGAGAAAATTTCAGAATAACCTGCGCATCACCGCGCAGCTGATCGATGTGGAAACAGATGCGCAACTGTGGGCTGAAACGTACAAAGGCACGCTGGCCGATGTGTTCGATATTCAAGAACAGGTGTCGAAGCAAATCGTCGATGCACTCATGGTGAAACTCACCCCGACAGAAAAAGTTGTGCTCACCAAGCGCGCTACCCTGAACGCAGAAGCATTCGACTGTAATCTTCGTGCCAGAAACTTTCTCTATCGAAGAACGAAAAACACGATCCTTTTCGCGATACAACTGTTCAAGAAAGCCATCGAGCTTGATCCGCGTTACGCCAGCGCGTATGCGGGGTTGGGGGAAGCGTACGCTTCGCTGTATCAAGATGTCGAACGGAGCGAGCACTATCTTGATAAAGCAATCGAATCAAGCTTGAAGGCGCTCATGTATGATTCCTCACTATCGGAAGCCTATGCCGCCCTCGGTCTTGCATATTACAATAAACGATCATTTGATGAAGCTGTCACAGCAAGTCAGAAAGCAATAGAGCTTGACCCGAACAGTTTCCTGGGGTACTGGATTCTCGGACGAATATATCATAACACCGACAATGATAAGGAGGCAGTGAATGTATTCGAAAAAGTAGTTGCCATGAACCCGGACTTCTATTCAGTATATGGCGATCTGCAGATTGCCTATGGGCGATTGGGTGAAAAAGAAAAATACAACAAAATTCTCGAGACTGCACTGATTGTATATGCACGATACTTGTCACAACATCCGGATGACGCGCGCGCGCACATGTATTTTGCAGTCGATTTAGCACAAGTGGGCAGGAAAGAAGAAGCGAAGGTGAAAGCTATGCGGGCACTTGAGTTAAGCCCGGATGATCCGCTAATGCTGTACAACGCCACCTGTTTCTACGCGCAGATGGGAGAGAAACGTCTGGCCATCGATGCGCTGAAGAATGCCATTGCCTCTGGCTATGCGAACTTCGAGTGGCTAACGCGAGATACTGACCTTGATAGCATCCGTAATGAGCCGGAATATATCGAGCTCGTGAAAGGTAAATAAGTTGGCCCAAGCATCATGATAAAGGGGAAATGATGAATTCCATCGGAATAATTGAAATAATCAAGTGTCGATACAAAAAGCATCGTTCGTCGCAAAGCAAACGCGAACTGTGTGCAATATTGATGAACTGCTCCCAGTTTAGGTGCTAACGCAAATTTGGGCAATTTCATATCAAGACCCAAATTGGGTCAAAAAAACGGCGCCCACACATTCGCAGGCCGTTAGTTTCTTACGACCGTGTCCTGGCGATGAATAGACACGAACTGATGGAACGAATATCCTCGTTCTGAAAAGGAACACTTTCCACGGCCCGAGTGATTTCCACGGCATCCTCCAGACACTGCCTCATGATATCCTTGAACTTGTCCGCGTCATTCACGGGCTTCACAGGAACCTGGCCCGGCACAGCCTCGAACACCAACTCGCCAGTAATCTTCTTGCCATTCTGAGCGGCCTTCTTGTAACCAAATGCGGCTTCTACTTCATAGAACGGAGCATTTCCCCTATTTTAACCGCCACCATATCGATAGCAACTTCATTCTCACCTCCCTTCGGAATGATGATGTCTGCCCAGTGCTTGCTCGGCTCTACGAACTCAAGATGCATCGGCTTGACAGTCGAGATATATTGTTGCATAACAGACTCTATGGAGCGCCCACGCTCGATCAAATCGCGTTTCAGCCGCCTGAGAAGCCGCTCATCAGCATCCGTATCCACGTAAATTTTAATATCAAGAAGGTCCCGGAGCTCCTTTTCCACAAAAATCAGTATGCCTTCAACGATAACTATGTTCCGCGGTTCGATGCGCGCTGTTTTCAACTCGCGTCTGTAGGTCGTGAAATTGTATAACGGCTGCTCGATCTCGTTCCACTGACGTAAAGACCGCAAATGTTGGATCAAGAGCTTCGTTTCCAGTGCATCAGGATGATCAAAATTGATCGATTCTGCCGGAATCCCCCCGAACATCGAAAGGTCTTTATAATAATAATCGTGTTTAAGAACGACTACCTTGTCGAGCTCAAGACGGTCGAGAATTTTCTGTGTAACGGTAGTCTTTCCGGAAGCACTCCCCCCTGCAATTCCAATGATTAGCGGCTGTTTATTCATAAGACCCACCAATATAAAGCAAAGGCCCGGCAGATGCAAAAATATTCGACATTGTTTTCAACATTTTGTTTTTTACATTTCTCCAAGGTCACTGTCGAATACAAACAAGGCCGGCCACAGATCTCGGAAATGGGAGCGCTCTTTGCAGGACTCGTGGACCGGTTACCTAAGGGACCTAAAGCCAATGAAACTGGATCTAGCCCGGCAAGGCAGAGACATATTCTGAGGCAGGCCGCAAGGAAGATAGAAAGGGACAGGCAATCAGGCTATATGAACGATATTCAGGAACCGAAAACAGCAACACCTCCGGAGTAACAGTACGGTTCAATCCGCCAATCTATCCGGTCATTCCACGTTAACGACAGTCAAAATCCTCCTTGACTGAAGTTCAGGAATTCGTTACCTTTCCATGACATCAATCGAGGGCGAATCATGAGGTTATTACATCTTCCCGATAGCAAATCCGTCAGTCTGAAAGAGGACCCGCTTGTGCTGAAGTATATGGCACGGCGGGTTTTGCTTTTCAGAGAAGTAATAGATTCAGTTCAAATTAACTGAAGGGGGATGTTATGCGTACATTTTCTTCGTTGATATTGGCATCACTGCTCTCACTCTTCTTTGCCGACAGAGTTCTTGCACAATGGGTGCAGACATCTCTTGATAGCTGTGATGTTCTTTGCTTCGCAGTCTCTGGTTCGAATCTCTTTGCAGGTACTGGTCAGGATGGCGTTTTCCGTTCTACCGATAACGGCATAAGTTGGGCAAAGGCCAATACTGGCTTGACAGGCACTTCTGTTATTGCTCTTGCCGTCAGCGATACCAACCTTTTTGCAGGGACGTATACGTATGGCGTTTTTCGTTCCACAAATAGCGGAGCCAGCTGGATGGCCGCAGGCTCCGGTCAAACGTACAGCGATGTATATGCACTCGCCATAAAGCACAACGATGCAGGTGGCACAGATCTTTTTGCAGCCACAGCTGCTGGTAACGGTTATGGTGTCTATCTTTCCACAAACAACGGGGCGAATTGGACAAACGTTAGTGACGGATTAACAACCACCTGTGTTTCACCAACCTGTTGGCCATACACTCTCGTACTTGAAGGCTCGAATCTTTTTGCAGGTACGGTTGGCCGAGGCGTTTTTCTTTCGACGAATAATGGCGCAAACTGGAAAACGGTGAATACAGGACTCCCGAACACTGGTGCGGGCGTGCTTGCGGTGAACGGTGCAAATATCTATGCAGGTGCATGGGGTGATAGTGGTGGTGTATTTCTGTCATCCAACAACGGCACAAGCTGGACCAACATCAGCAATGGTCTAACCAATCGTCATATTGGCGCTCTCGCCGTATACGGTACCAATCTCTTTGCCGGAACTGGAGGTGGCGGAGTCTTTCTTTCCACGGACAACGGAACAACGTGGGCAGAGGTTAGTACTGGTTTGAAAAGCACGTGGGCTACAGCACTTGCAGTCAGCGGCACGAATCTCTTTGTAGGAATGACACGATTCGACACAATACCTGGTGGTGTTTGGCGAAGACCGCTGTCAGAAATGGTCACTTCAGTTGGAGGTCCTTTGCGTGACGTTCCTGCGCGCTTCGGTCTTGACCAGAACTATCCAAATCCGTATAATCCCAACACGACAATCTCATACTCCCTCCCGCAAAAGTCTTTCGTCACCTTGAAGCTCTACGATCTCTTGGGAAGGGAAGTCCGCACTCTCGTAAACAGTGAACAAGAACCAGGCAATTACACACGAATAGTTGAAGCGAATGATCTGCCGAGCGGTGTGTACTTCTACAGATTGCAAGCTGGCAAGTTCACGGACATTAAGAAGATGTTACTCATCAGGTAACCATGCGGATCTTTTGGACTTTGAAAGTAAAGGCTGGCGAGCCCTTTGTGAATAGATGCGCACTGCTAGTAGTGTCGGCACTACTTCTCTCCTCTCATACTCTCGAAGGGCAGGAAAAACATATTGAGTGGATTAGCGGTGGCTCTGGTAGCATGGCAGACTTCTCTCCAGATTCGAGAGCAGTTATTGCACACGGACTTGGATCGAGTCTGGTTGTTTGGTCCACTTCGACAGGTGAGCGTGTTACCACGATTTTTGACCACGACACATACTCTGGTTGGCAGCCATATGCATATTCGGCCAACTGTGAATACATTGCTGTGAAGGATTCAAATACAATCGTATTACGGAGTGCGAAGGATTTCTCTGTCCTAGAAACACTCGTTGGTCACTTTAGATCAGTAACAACACTTTCTTTTTCGCCAGACAATCGATTACTTGCCTCGGGAGATATCGATGGCGGCCTGATGTTATGGAGTGTCGAGAACGCTCATTTACTCCAAGAGTTCCATGGACACAAACAACGCATAAACAATGTCCTATTCAGTCTCGATTGTCGTTTTCTTATTTCCTGCTCTTATGATGGTACGAAAGTGTGGGATCTTCAGACAATGAAGCTCAGCCATTCATACCATGAACCCGTTGCGAAGCTTGCTCCCCTTCAATCTTTTGGAGATACTTCAGCGTTGGTTCTCGACCAGGGAACAAGCTCAAGCAGAATAGGGCTCACCGGAATAAAGATTGTTGATATTAGGACTGGGAAAGTAATGCGCAATTACTCGTTCACCATGGAAAAGAGAATCGATAGTTACGCAATTTCTCGGAGTGGTCATTACTTAGTATACGGTAGTCAAAATGGGATTTGGATCGATGATTTTCGGAGCGGCAATCGGCTCACGGCTCTCGACGAATACGGTCGAATGAGATCGTCAATTCCGATTATAATATCAAGCGATGATAAGCTTATAATCGCTCCCTACGACTTTTACAATGTTGGAATCTGGAATGTTCCGAATGCTACTTTAGAACACATCATCAAAATAGACTATCTTGGTCACATAGCATTGTCAGCAGATGGCAAAGAGCTTCTTTCGTCATCCGAAGGAGTGAAGCTATGGGATGTATCGACAGGCAACTTTATTCGAGAGTATTCGAGTCATTATGAACGTGTCAGTGCCATTGCTGCTTCTCCTGATATGAAGTGGCTCGCATCGGGTGGTTTCGATGGTGCCATTCACTTGTATGATCAACCGACCGGTAAAGTGAAGTGGTCTTTCAAGTCGACTGGTTACAAGGTGAAAGCTGTGGCGTTCTCACTCGACAGTAGGCAACTCGCAACTGCAAGCGAGAAAGAACATTACACATTACCTGGAGATGATTACGAAGGCTCAGGCGCTGATGACCTTGACATCTCGATTCGAGATGTGAACTCGGGCAATCCTCTTCACAAACTATCAGTGCCGGCAGAGTTGGTCAGATCCATTTTTTTTACTGAGGATGGACAGTACTTATGTTACTGCTCAGATCCAGGCCGAGTCTTCCACGTTTGGGATATTCAGGGTGATTCTCTATACCAGGAGTATAAACTCAATGAGAATAGTTGTGGATACTTGGATGCCGTCCTTTATCAGCCTGATCGTACGTTAGCCGCGAGTTCAAACCAATACACGATAGAAGTCTGGGACATGGAAGCCGATAGCTTGATTTGGAGAAACCCTCATGCACATCAGGGTTATGCGGGGGCCTTAATATTCATCGACAACGGAAGAAAACTTCTTTCCCTAGGACAAGATGATGGTCAAATTAAAATCTGGAGTGTCGACGACGGTAGACTTATTCAGACAATTCAAACTCACAAAATCCAAGGTCAACACACTGAACCGCACTCAAGTTCAGTTTCTCCGGATTCAAAGAAATTTGTTTTTTGTGGTTGGAATTATCTGCAGTTCGCCGACCTTGAAGATGGCAAAATGCTCGGAGTTTATGAGGACTACCATATGCTCCAAAATGTCGTGACTTGGGCTCCCGACCAGCAGCATGTGTTCTCGGGCTCCTTTGATGGCTCGATCATATCGTGGCGACCACCAGCACAAAAATGACGTGACGAAGTAGTCTCAATCAATTAGTGAATTTAAATGAGGCAACCACATCCCAAAACGGCGACATGCTATGGGGAATGTGCAACATCTTTACTAATTAGGGCTCAACAAACATCATAATCAGACGAGGACGTATGCCAACTCTCTTCATCTTACTTGGCTTTAAGGACTGGGGAAAGACATGTACTTTACGAGAGGTGTTTAATTGAAAGGCATTTCCGTCACGAAAGGGGCCAATAAGAATCGGATCTCATGCAAATTTGTTCACCGTTATTAACCCATCAAACGATGATGTTCGCATCCAACGGTACATGAATAATTTCCAAGCAGTCTATCAGATTCATGGACATCTCAAGCACAACTTTGTCGTTACGCTTTGCCCAAACTTCAAGAAGACAAAGACCAATTGTACCCCATTTTTGAATTATGTCCGATCCCGATTCGATTGTCACGTCATAACGCTTGTGCATAAATGGGATGGACAGCAGCCACCAATTGCTGTGGCAGTCTCGAGCCAAGTGTGTAATGTGCTTCAGACACACAATCAACTATACGCTCCACAGGTCATAAAGAAAAGTGCCGTCGTCTTTACACAACGGAGTCGTAAAATACGAGACTACATCATTTCAAATGCAGTTTGAGCAGAGTGATTGCGCCCTAACCAGCAACTCAAGTTCACGGAATGAGCGTGCGTTGGGCACGGGCGCGTAAAGGTTTTGTGAAACTTCAAAGGAAGTTAAATGAAACTCGGTTCGTGTAGTGCTGAAGTTTAAATGATCGTTGCTGTAGCTAAGCAGCCGCCCGTTAGATGCTCTTAGGATATTCACTCTAAGGAGAAAATCAAATGTCAGAATTAGTAGCCAATTGTCCGCGCTGTGGAGCGAAAGAAATGACATTTGACCTTGTGGACCAACTTCTGCTTTCTGTGAGATCCAATTGGCAGCATTGGTTCGAAGCGTTTTGTATTTGCCGTGGCTGCAATAGATCAACGACTTTTGTCCTTAGCCAAAAGACCCTCTCCGGCAAGGGCGAGATTATGAAGGGTTTGGCAAGCCTCAAGCGAGCAGTAAATCAAATAATGACAATCGAGGGTTATATCAGCCTCAAAGACACGGTCTCAAAAGAACCACCAGAGCATATACCTGAAAATATCGCTGCAGTTTTCCGAGAAGGTGCAGCTTGCATGTCCATCGGATGTTTCAATGCAGCAGGGACGATGTTTAGATTGTGTATCGATTTATCTACCAGGGCTATGCTACCTGCGGAAGAGGTAGAAGGCCTCAACTCTAAGGTTAGGCGAGACCTGGGATTGCGTCTTCCATGGTTGTTTGACAATAGAATCCTTCCTGATGCCTTGAGAGAACTATCGTCTTGCGTGAAAGATGATGGTAATGATGGCGCTCATGAAGGCACACTTAAAAAGCTGGATGCAGAGGACCTACTAGATTTCACTTATGCGCTCTTGGAGCGCATTTATACGGAACCCAAAAGGTTACAGCTTGCAAAAGAAAGAAGATTAGCTCGGCGCGAATCAAAATCTTGATCAAGCCAAACAAAGAAAGTGAACAGAACAACGTACTCCCGATGCATCACGCGATCTATGATGCCCAATCAGTTATTAAATGCGCCGCCGCAGCATAGCTCCGGTTCGTTAGGCAGGCTATCGTAAAGATATGGCAAGTCCAAAACGTCATCATTATCTCCCTCAGTTTTATCTGAATGGATTTACTGAGGATGGTGCTTTCTTTGTCTATGATCGAGATACAAATGAATACCGAAGCCAAACTCCTATAAATACCGCAGTGGAGAAGGATTTCTATTCGATCATCGACGACACGGGGAAGAAAGATACATCCATTGAATCATTACTGGCAGATATTGAATCAAAAGCAAAGAAAGTTATTGACAAGCTTAATGACGGTAATGATGTTACTTTTCACGAAAGAATCGATTTCTCCTTGTTCATTGCTCTCCTAATTGGTAGGACGCCAGAGTTTGATGCAACATTCAAATCGATTCAGGATAGTCTATGGCGACAAATTGCCAAAGTCATGTTTGCCACTACAGAGCAGACCCAAAAAATTCTTGATGCGCATAAAGGCACTCACTCAAAAACTAAATCTATAACTGCACAAGAGATATATGATTTTGTTCAGGATGACAAATATGGTATTGAATTCGGCCGTATTAACACCCTCGGGGTGATGTTACATCTCGGGGAATCGCTTGCAAAGTACTTTTGCCAAATGAACTGGATTGTGCTGCATGCAAAGAAGGAGACTTCTTTTATTACAACCGATGCACCTCTTGTTATTTGGGCGCCTCAACAAATTAGAGAGAATTCTTTTGATCGTGGCATAGGTATAGCGACTCCTGGTGTTAGGAAAATAATCTCACTAACAAAAAGTTGTGCCTTAATTATGTTAGACCGCGGAGATCAAACCATACATGAAAGCATTCCCAGAACAAATGTTCGGGAGCTCAATTTGGTCCTGATTTGGCGATGTTACCGATTTGTTGTTGGTCGAGATGAAACGCTGCTCAAGTATTTGGTAACAAGATCTGGTATTGATAAGATGAAATGGAAACCGGGATTGACAATTGACTAATCTATGTGATGTCTAGTATGCCTAACGCCGAACGACCTGAGATGCACAATGAAACCACTCACACCTCCGGAGTAGCAGTACGGATTACCATGTTGACACTCTCCCATGAAATCCATACCTTTATCTCATCAATTCAGTCTGTTCTATGAAAACCCATTACGCGCAAGTGTGGTGGGCTTTGCATTTATAGTGCTATTAAGAAAGATCCCCGGTTGATTTATAAGACGGGGACGGTCATCCATACAAAACAGGAGAGCTTATGCCATTACAGCAATCACGGGAAAAAGCATTTGTGTTTTTGACAATCGGTTTGGCCATCGGAGCCGTTGGTGCTTCTGCTCTAATAAATTTGTCAAAATACATTAGTCTGTTTGAAAGTGACAAAATGATGTTCGGCCTTTGTGCGACATTGATGGCCACTACTATCTTCTGGTTTGTAGGGTGGTTCAAATTTGATAATGATGAAATCACAATAATTAGTGACTATGTTATTGAAGAACATCGCTTGAGACGAGGAAAATACATGATGATCCTTGCTCCCGTGCTGTTGGGGTTGCTTTTTGTTGTATTGATTGCACTTGTGACTGAACTGATCCCCTACATAATTGTCGTAATTGTTTTGTTGATCATGACTGCGCTTGGTGACACATATGTGTATTCTCTACTATGTCAAGTCATGATAACAGATTCCGCCGATGATGCAATTCTGAAGAAGACAAAGTGGGATGACAAAGACAAAGAGTCAATCAAGATCATTCGAAGTGGCGTTGCCAGGTACTATCTTGAAAATCGGTATTTCTTCCGTGTGATTGTTACCTTATCACTCTTGTTTATTGCTTTATTGTTTTCATTTCGTTATGTGGAGCTTGCTTCAACCGAGTCGCAATACGTCAGCTATGTTTTGGTCATAGCGGCGATTCTTTGCAATGAGGCTGTCGTTTGGAGCTGGCGCATCAAAAGAGATAACCAAATCAAACCTCATGTCAACGCAATAGAATCCAAGCACGAAGCTTAGCCAAAAGGCTACTTTGTGTGACTACCGTGTTGCTGCAACTTAGCTCCGGTTCGTTAGCCCGCACAACTTCAAAACGATGGTGAATCAAACAAATAGCATAACAAAATTCGACCGTATAGCCGGACTTACATTTCGCAATGCATTGAGATTGCATAGGGACGCAATAACTCTTTTCAAGAGTCGTTCATATGCATCGTCCCTTACATTTTGCATATTGAGTATGGAAGAAATTGCAAAAGCGCATCTCGTTGAGGATATGGTTTGGAATGCCCGGGTAAATGGATTGACCCTGCCTGATAGTTGGGATGAATTTCGGAAGGCGCTGTTTTCCCACAAGTGGAAACAAAAGAGCTTTGCCTTCCGGGCAAATAAATTTCGTAAACATAGCAGGTCTCGTTTTAATAAATTAGCCGAGTCAGGAAAACTGGAGGAACTCAAACAGGATTCTGTGTATGTAGGACTTTCTGATGTAACCATGCATCGCAGAGGTCATAGAAGAGTACTCAATCCTCTAAATATTTCTCGAAACAAGGCGGCTCGCTTTATCACTATCGTAAATGACTACCTTCTTGACCTTGTAGTCGGAGTTATTTGCGAATATCTTATGGTCGATGCAGATTCAATATTCCATTCCATAAATAGAGGTTTACTCTATCAACTCAGTAAGTCTTGGCGCTTAAGAGGCTCGACAGGAAAGGTGGCTTTGCAAAGGTACAAGAGACTGTCTATCGCTTAACCCGCCGCCCAACCTGACGTGCAAGCATCAAACCGAAAACACCAACACCTCCGGAGTAGGAGCACGGTTCGATCCTTCTCTTAATTTATTTGAAAAAGATGCTGTTAATGGAATAATATGGGGATGTTTTAATCATGAGTAGGGCTTTCATGAAGGAGGGCGACGATCAATGGCTAAGCGACATAGCTCCCACGATGAGTGCTTTGCTGGTCTATTTGACACGAGAGAACAATGGTATTCGGGTCTACGAAGAAAAGAGAACGATTGATGCAAATGGGCGTGAAGTATTTCAGATGAGTAATGGTTTGACGTATTCCAAGGATGCTGAAGGAAAGTGGATTGTTGTGCCGGAGGAATAGAATTATTGTTTGGGAGGGCCCCGCTATAAACTAGTAAAAGGCCAACACTCGCGGCCATTCTCAGCGCGGGTCGGCTTTTTGTTTTGTAGTTCATTCCAGTCTTTCTCCAAACCGGTCCCCAATCGACAGCCTTCCTTGATCCGGATGGCACAAACATTGAGACTAAAATGTCTGATTGGAGTGATTTTTGAAGGACAAATATCTCAATTCACTTGACTTTCTTAATGGGATTCCTTAACTTATTCTAAGGATTTACCCGAAAGTACAAGTTGCAAATTGAATAATCGTGTTCTTTGAAAACCCATTACGCGTATGCGTGATGGGTTTTTTGTCGTTACAGTATTAGGAAAAGAATTTATCAACATTCGGGTTTACACATGAAGGGGAATCTGGCCAGACCAACGGACTTTTCCAGCATGGGGCAACTCCATCTTAGTTACCTTGCAACATTCTGAATAGTTCAATAGAAAGGTGGTGAGGGAAATGAGACTCTCAAAGTTTATCGCCGCACTTGTATTTTCAACCACGTTGCTTCTGTTTGTTAGCGCAGAAAATGCGAACTCGCAAATACCCGCACCCGGTAATCCCGCCTGTGCTTATTGCGGCGCAGTACTCAACTCTGCAGGAACTCAGGTCCATAAACGCGGATGCCCGTACTATGTGGACCCCAAATCGGATCAGGGGGGCAGTAGCAAGGGCTCAAGCTCCGATGTGACGACTGACGATTCGCAGTCGATAGAGCGAGTAATCACGACCTCGATAATGGAGAGTCTTTTTAAGCAACTTTTAAGCCCCACTGAAACGTCTCCGGCCAAATCGCCCGAGCAATTAAAACGCGAACAAGAAGAGCGGGAAAAAGAAGTCCAGGAACGGGTGATGAAATGGAACGTTGAACGTGACAGACTTGCCGCAGAGATGAAAGGCGCGCAGGTGGACACGAAACCTTTCAGCCCGAAAGGCTCCCCGCCCGACCAGATTGAGCTTAAACCAATCCCGTTGATGGGAGGATCTCCTATGACCGCAGACGAAAGGGAAAGACAATCGCTGATAAAGAGATTCGGACCACAGTATATCGACCAGCGAAACCTGTTTCACGATATATCTGCTGCCGATGGCATTACTCCTGATCAATCTCCAAGCTGGGATGAAAACTCAAGTGTAAATAAAAGAGTAAGTGGAATGATCGATAACATTGGAGAAAATCCCAATGGCGTACTGGCTGCTTATATCGGAAAGACTGAATTGCGTATGGGGAAAAACGTTTTTAAATACCTTGATGAGGCCAAGGATGCTGTAACCAATGGAACGGAAGCAGAATTAGTCCACAATAATCCTAATCCCGAGCAGACCGTAATAATGGAAACGGTTCGTGAAGAAGGGGAAAATAAAATTGAAGAAGTTAAGGGCAATGTAACAGAACAAATGAACGCGGCTTCGGCGAATGCCGGCGAAAAAATCATAACCTCCATGTATGGGAAACAAGGAGCAAAAGCTTATAAAACGACGTTGAATGTAATAAGTAAGGCAACTGAAATTAGTGACAACGTTAAAAGTGCTGCAGACTGGCTTGGAAGTTATAGAAATGATAACCGTTAAAAAAATGCTACTCGCTATCGGTAGAATTGGGCCAACAGCCTTCTTGGCTCTGTGGGCTCTATCGGCGCAAGCATCGCCTGTTGAAGGCGATTCAGTGCGTTATGAAATATTATTAACCAGTAACATGCTTAAGAAAATTCATGTGGATGACAAATTGACTGCTTCTATTGACATTACCTTCAACCGACTCATTTTGCTTTCAACAACGGATCAATTTTATGTGTTGGGATGGGGAGGTATCGTCCCGTTTGGGAAAAAAGTTTCGGGCATCATCGGTTCTTATGCTTATACTCCGGACAGTTTATTAATGATAATCCAAAACAATGAGCTGTGTGTTTTCGACTCCCTTGGGAACCTGTCTGCGCTTTTTAAGTTACCGAGTGAAGGGATGGGAATAAGCCCGGGAGAGTGCGTGATGTATGTTTACGACCGCAATAGAAATCAGTTACAACACGCACTTTATGTAATTGCAAAAGGGGGCAAATACGTTAAGTTATTCGAAGTTCCTGCACCTATAACGTCAGTAGTTGAAATGAATAATTTAATCCTATTTGCAACTGAGAATATATTGTTCGGTTTTAGTCCAAAGAGCAAAGAGTTGAAAGTGCTGACTGCTTTACCGAAGAACGAAGTAATCAAATCCATCGCTGTGGATACTTCAACACAGAGGATATACTTTTCAACTGATAATATCGTGTGTGCCCTGCACGATTCAAGTGTGGTTATAGTTACTGACAAATTTGGAGGTGTGCTCAAGTACTTCGATGACGGACTCATTGTTTTTAGCCCCGAGAAGAAAATCTTAATAAGAATAGTAGGCATAGAAAACAAGATAGCATCGGTAATGAAGACCGCAGCGGGAGGCAAACAAACATTAACTCTCGCATCATTTACTCCAATTTCCACAACGCCTGAGAGTGCGGGGGGACGTATTCATTCGCCCGGATATTGGCCAGCCAACTGTACATGGAAGCAGTTGAATGCATCAAGCTGGCTCTCCGAGAAGGCTGGTGAAGCGGCCATGGAAGGCGATATAGAAGAGGCGTCTTTCCTGAACGGTCAGGCATTGCAGGCGGCCATGGGAGCACCGTTAGCAGTCAAAGTGCCTTCGTCACCGCCCTCGCCGGCTTCATTTGGTTCGCCGGAAAATGCGCAGGTGTATAACGGGTTTGTCCTTGCTCTACACGAGCAGACAAAGAAGGTGATTAATGCGGCCGCAGAAGAGAAGAAAAACACCGAGAGACGTAAAGAGGCAGAAAAAACGGTGGCCGAAAAAGAGAGGTTATTGGAAAAGATTAAGGGTCAATCACCAGCGGCCTCTGAAAAGCTGCAGGATAATTCTGATATGATTGCCGCTCTGCGGGTATTAGAGCAAGCAAAACGAGATTTAAAGGATGCCAAGCTGGCAGAGGGCAAATCACTGGACGAGAAGGAACAGGAGATAAAGATTTTTACGGGACTTAGTTCCATGTATGACAACGCAAAGTCCGGGGCCATGGACATCAACCAATTCCATGTAAAACAATGAATCAAGACGCGCAGGTTGTTAACATTAGAAAAGAAGGAGCATTTCCGTATGTATAAGATCTCGAAAATAGGGTTGGCAATTGCCGGATTACTGCTAATGACAGGTTTTGGTGGCTGTGTCTCGATGGATCGCACGACGACAGGTGATTCGTTTGCCCAGGAGCCGGTCGGATCCCTTGGCATATTTAGTGTAATTGTCAATGATAGCATTGCTGCACAAAAGGGGCTCAAAAATGCAGGCAATCTGGTAATGGGAGTTGAAAAGGGGTCTCCTGCTGAAAAGGGCGGTCTGCTGAAAAACGACATCATATTGAAAATAGACGGCAACGAATTGGAGAACAATGCTGATTTATTGAAAATGATCAAGGAGAACCCGAATAAAACCGTGACGGTAGAGGGGATAAGGGGTTCTGCGCCATTCAGCCTTGTGGTCACCATTGGTGTAAAAGGAAAGGAGAACAACATGACGGTGACCGCGTTTGACGAGGAGTCTGCCGGTGACCAAGCGGAAACCGATGGCCATTCACGGCAAGCCATAGACCATTATATAAGCGCTCTGAACGAATATCCCGGAGATGCGGACTTCCGGCTGCGACAGAAAATCATTACTATTGTCCTACACCTGAAGGCACCGCCGGCCACTCCGGAACAGGCAGAACGGGCAATGGTAATTGCCAGGGCAGCTCAAGCGAACTTAACAGATGAAGCTGATTGTAAGAAAGCGATGCAGAAATTTGCCGAGGCGCTACGTTATGCGCCCTGGCTGGCGGATCCGTATTTCAATCTTGGTGTGCTCGGCGAGCATCAAGAGTATTTTGGCTTTGCTGCCAAAGAATTCAAACTGTACCTTCTGGCCGCCCCTGATGCCGAGGATGCACAGAAGGTCAAGGAAAGAATCTACCTGCTTGAGGACAAGCAGAAAGAGAAAGAGGCCGCTATCAATGCGAGCGCCAATGCACAGAAGGCTGCGATCGAAACGGAAGAAGAAATCAAATCTTTGCAACTGTTGGACATTTCTCTTAGCGTCGGCAAGATTAGTCTGGAGTCAAGCACGTTCCACTGGTCGGACGATAAGACGTTTGATCGTACCTATGATGGTATTGAATGGGACCCCAGTCTGCATCTGGGAATAGAGCTGGAATTCGGTTCATATTCAAATCCGGGGAATTCCTTCTTATTCAACGATGCGGTCGGTATTCTTTTTGAGAAAAACAACTCTTCACCCTCAAGTGTAATGGTAACAAATACAGATCCTGTTACCAAAACAGCAACGACGGAATCCCGTGACCTTACTGGTGACTCTTTCACGATGACGCAATTTATTGTGTCGGACGAGATAATGTGTGGTTATCGAATAATTCTAAACCCCACATTCACATGTGAACCCTTTGGTGGATTTGGTGGACAGTTCGGCATCATCTCTCTCAGCGGTACAGAAGTGAATGACACCACCTGCGACTTGATGGGATTACGATTGGGTTTCCCATTCGGTGCAAGAATTTACATGGATCATATCTTCCTGGATTTTGAATACAATTATTTTGTTAAACAATGGTATTGGGACATGGGATCGGAAGGAACTCACGAGCTCTCAGTGGAAAACGGATCATATTGGGCCGTCCATGTCGGATTTACGTTCTAAAATGTGCTGAGGAAGGTTTTTTGATGATGGTACAGTATTTCTTGCATCTTCTCCAATCGGTGTGTCTAATTAACGACTCGAAGCTAGTAGTTTAATTGCAACTAAGAGACTAGTCTTACTCAGATAATGGGCTTTCCCCGATATCCTGAAAACAAATACTATGCTGAGTTCTATCTCCTATTTTCGAATCCCGTTATATTGTCCTAAGCTCTAAACCGGCACAGGTGAAAGAGTGCCGCTTTGTGGCAGACCGTCTTTCTGAATGTTAACTATCACTGTCAACCAAATAGGGAGAATCAAAACGCTCAAGTATGAGGAAAACCGCACCGAAGATATTATCCAACGTCTTATAACAATTGGCAGGGTCATTCGATACATTGTTATTGCTGTGTGCATAGTTGTTTTCTTGAGCATTTTCACGCTTCTTGGAATGACATTTTCGAAAGAAACCGCGGCTGCGATGGCTTTGCTCGGAGGTGTCGGAGGGTACATAGTCGGGAAATACATCGCTGCTCTTATCACAGTCACGATGGAGTGGTATGCGCAAGTCCTCGTTGGCTTAGAGAATGCAATCAATCTGATGAAGACGAAATACTGAATCTATGATTGTCGTGGCATCTACTTCTACCGACTTGCAGGCAAGAACACCATTGACCTGACAGAGAGTTTCACAAAGGTCAAGAAAATGTTATTATTGAAATAAGACCTTCTCCATTGTCGCATTGAAACCCCGTTCAATCCGAGCGGGTTTTTGTTTTATCGCTTGATTGGATAAAAAACGGCCCACACTCGCAGGCCAATCCACCAGCTGCTCGTTCTCATCGCGGATCGGCTTTTCTTTGTAGACTTGATCGGAAACCATCGAATGCTGTCGATCTAGGGCTGCAATTCATACTTACTTATCCGTAATGGGGACTCGCCTACTAAATCGCCATTTGCTTTTCATGAGTCTCTTCATTAGATTTTACCTGAATGAGACAGCACCTGATGCAGGAGCCCTCCTGCAGAATGGTCTGCATCGATGAATACTCGCTCAGGGTACCTTCACCAAGCGCCTGCCTCGCAGAAAAACCAAGGTATCTTCACATTGCCACTGGAGGGATCATGAACAGGTTTTTGGTTTTCTCCGCAGTGCTCGTCCTTTTCCACGTCTCACTCACAGCCCAATGGGTACAGACAAACGGACCATATGGAGGTAAGGTTCAATGTCTCACTCTCAACGGGGATAATCTCTTTGCAGGAACCTGGGGCGGTGGTGTATTTCGGTCGACCGATAACGGCGCTAACTGGCGCGCCGTCAATAATGGATTGGGGAGCATGATTGTACATGCCTTTGCCTGTTCTCCGGCCGATAGTGGAATGAGTGAGGGCAAATTGTATGCAGGCACTTCAGGGGGCCTCTTTCTTTCCACTGACAACGCTGAAAGCTGGACGAAGGTGAATATCGGCAAGTGGGGGTCAATAACTGTCTTTGCTGTTGCCGTATCAGGTACGCATATCTTTGTAGCGAACACGACGGGTGTTTATCGTTCCACCAACAATGGCCTAGCCTGGAGTCAAGTAGATAGTGGTTTGACGACCCTAGATGTCCAGGCGTTTGCGGTATCTGATTCCCATCTCTTTGCCGGGACATATGGCGGCGGGGTCTTTCGTTCCACCATCGACGGAGTAGCCTGGAGTCAGGTAAAGAGTGGCTTGACGGACTTCAATGTCCAAGCGCTTGCAGTATGCGATTCCGATCTCTTTGCCGGAGGCTACGGCGTTTATCGTTCCACCAACAACGGCACAAGCTGGACTGCAGTCGATTCCGGCTTGACGAGCAATAATGTCTACGCTCTTGCTGTCTCTGGGTCAAATCTCTTTGCCGGAACTAATGCCGGAGTGTATCGTTCCACCAATCACGGTGATTCTTGGACATCGATCAAAAACGGCCTATGGGACGAGTGTGTTCTTAGTATTGCCATATCCACGGCTGATACCGGAAGTGTCAGCACAAGTATCTTTGCGGGAACCAGAGGCGCCGGAGTCTTTCTTTCCACTAATGAGGGGGTAGGATGGAAGCGGGTTAGCTCGGGCATAAGAAATACTACCATTCTCTCTCTTTCTGCACGTGGCTCGAGCTTGTACGCCGGGACTGACCTGGGCGGGGTTTTTGTCTCGACCAACGGCGGTATGGATTGGTCTCCGTTCGATTCGAGCTCAATGCTGTTGCAGGTATATTCGCTTGTCGTTTCAGGCACAAATCTGTTCGCTGGCACCTACTTCGACGGCCTTTTCATTTCAACCGACGAGGGGATAGGCTGGGCACCCGTCAACAACGGCCTCACTTCAGCGACTATCTGCGCTCTTGCTGTGCATGGGGCAAATCTCTTTGCCGGGACTTGGGGCCGCGGCGTCTTCCTTTCCACTAATAATGGCGGTAGTTGGACTCCCGTCAATAACGGCTTGAGCAATAGTTTGGTTTTTTCACTTGCCGTTTCCGGCGCAAATCTCTACGCCGGGACTTCTGCCGGCGTCTTTCTTTCCACCAACGACGGCACAAGCTGGACTGAGGTTGACAGCGGCCTCACTGACCTTAATATCACAGCACTTCAAACGACCGGATCGATTGTTTTTGCAGGAACACATGATGGTGGCGCATTCTGTTCATCCAATGCTGGCAGATCCTGGACCGCAGTAGATTCGGACTTGACGGATCGCCATATCAAGGCACTCTGCCTGATTGGTTCGAATCTTTTTGCAGGAACCTTAAGCTATGTCTTTCTCTCGACCAACAGCGGAATGAGCTGGAATGAGTTAACCACAAACCAAGCCGACGGAGTGAACGAATTTTGCGTTGTCGGACCGAATATATTTATCGGAACTATCTACCACGGTGTCTGGAGGCGGCGACTGCTGGAAATGATCAACTTGCCCCATCTCACTGCAATTCCGGGCAATGGACAGGTCCTGCTGACGTGGGGCAAAGACGATAACCCCGAGTTCATGCGCTATCGCATTTACGGAGATACTTTGCCTCACCCGACCACTCCAATCGATTCCACGACTGGAGAAGCAACCGACACGACGAAAGTCATCCAAGGACTTACTAACGGCACTACTTACTACTTTCGCCTCACGACTGTGGACAGCGCTGGGCTTGAAAGTGGTTACTCGAACGAAGTCGCTGCTATACCGGATAAGTTTATTTTCCCCATTACCCTCGGATGGAATATGGTCTCGGTGCCCTGTACCGTACATGATTACTGCAGTTCAGCTCTCTTCCCGTTTGCGACCTCTGACGCATTTTGCTATGAAGGGAAGTATGACATCAATGATACACTCGTCAACGGCAGGGGTTACTGGCTTAAGCTCAATGGCAGTCAATACGTTTCAATGGACGGGGATCCACGTGCACAGGATACGATCAATGTGCGGGAAAGATGGAACATGATCGGCTCGATCTCTGCACCGGTTGCCGTCGCGCAGATCACGTCCGACCCCGGCGGTCTCGTGACCTCGCAGTTCTTGGGGTATAGCTCAGGATACCACATCTCGGACACTATTCAGCCGGGGGGGGCATACTGGGTGAAAATGAACGAGAGCGGGAAGTTGATTCTTGCATCGTCGGGGGGTGCGGCGCGTGCGTCAAATCGGATCAGGATTGTGCCGACCGAGGAACAGCCGCCTGCCCCACCTGATGATAACGAAGCGACGAGTGTAATCCCGAAGACGTACGCTCTTGATCAGAATTATCCGAATCCTTTTAATCCGACGACAACGGTGTCATTTGCGATTAGTCATTCGTCATTTGTGACACTCAGGGTGTATGACGTGTTGGGACGGGAAGTGGCAACGCTCTTGAACGGAGAACAAACCGCAGGGTACAAATCGGTGAGGTGGAACGCAGCGAACGTACCTAGCGGTATCTATTTCTATCGCATCACGGCAGGGACGTTCACGCAAACGAAGAAATTACTGCTGTTGAAGTAGAATGCTCTCCGTTGTACGCATCGAAACCCCGTTCAATCCGAGCGGGGTTTTTTGTTTGTCACACGCTAAAAAAATGGCACACATATTCGTAGGCCGGCCTCAGTACCCATTCGATTCATAGCAGATCCAATTAGGTAAAAAAAGGACAACCAACATTGGTTGTCCCCGCTACGTTTGTCTACCGACCCGAATCAGTCTTCTTCCACTTCTTCTTCGATCTCAAACGGTTCTGCGGATTCCGCGAATTCAATTGAATCGATGTGCTTGAACATAATCCACTCTGATTCGTCTTCGTCGGTCTCGATCTTCAACTGACCAGGACGTACTTCCAGGATTGTTCCCGAGACGTAGAAGTCTTCGTTGAAATCAAGATCCGAAAGCTCCGCATACCTGTCTACATCGACGATTTCGAACATCCCTAAGACGCTCAAACAGATCGTGACGTCTTCATCGATAAGTAATTCACCGACCGCTTTCGCTTCTTGTTCAGCTGTCAGCTTCGGAGAGAGCAATTTGTCAGTGCTGGTCGTCTGGTGATTGAAGACGAGATCTTCGTCCTTTGAGATTGCCAGTGTCGGTCCTACGGATTTAACGCCTTCCAGATCATACTGATCGTCTGCAGCATTAATGACAGTTAACATAGATTTCCTTTCGGTTGTTAGAATGAGTGACCGTTTGACTTGGTGCGAGCAATGAACAGACAGGAGCAGATTGACCGGAGATCTTCAGCCTGGAACGGAACGCCTTGAATTGATTGCGTAATCTCAATGGCGTCTTGCAGGCTTTGCCGCATGACCTCCTTGAACTTGTCCGTACCGTTTCCATTCCCGTTCACAGGTTTCGCTGCTGGAGCTTGCCCCTGAATGGCTTCGAATACCATCTCGCCAGTGATCTTCTTGCCGTTCGATGCAGCTTTCTTGTGCAGGATGAACTCTGATCCTGCATGCAGTTCGTGTGCGACGATCTGTTGATGGATCTCAGCAGGAGCGAAGAATGACATCTCGACACCATTCCCGTTCGAAACGCTGTATAGATAGAAGGGACCGTACGCGTTCTGCCCTTCGTAACACTGATCGCGTAAGAGTTTCACCCTTACGGATTCATTCAACTTCAGCTCCAGCTTCGGGTTGTTCTGCTTTTCCATTTCCGTTTCCTTTTGTTGTGTAAGAGAATTTGGATTGTGCTGGTATGAGTGTTACACCAGCAAGAAAGCCGTTCTGTTTGACATAGGCAAGCGTCTTCTGCATATCAGGCTCGAAAGATTCCGGGATTGTTTTCAGAAGTCCTCGTTTCTCTGCCAGCTTCACAAACGTTTCCATGTTGGTGATCTCGATCTTATCACGGCCCAGACGTAGTTTCAGAACGCCGTGTGGCAATGCAATGGATTTGCAGGATGGATCCTGTTGATTCATGCCCCGAATGAATCCTTCAAGCTGCCATGCAAGCCATGATGCCTTCTTCTCGATCTTCTGAAGCTCGGATTGCCTGAATTCTTCCACTAGCTTCACTTCTTCATCGGCTAGGTTGTTCACATCTGCTGCTTTCCGTTCGAGTAACTTGAGCGCTGCCAAGACTTGATCCGCACGGAGTCTGTTCATTTCAATGCGATCTTGTTTTTCCCGGATTTCAGCCTCTGCGAGTAGTTCATCCATAAATGAAGGTGGCATTATAACCCCCTTAGAATGATCTTGAGAATCGCTTTTGCAACTTGTTTTACTTTCTGCCAGTTTATCTTCATGTGAATTCCTTTGATTGTGGAATGTTCTATTGAGATTAAAGAAGCCGCATCAGTACAAGCGTCTCATTTGTCTTCTGCGGGCTTCACCGTTGGTCAATGAAAAAGCCGGTGCTGCGATCAACACCGGCCCTACACCAGGACGCTAAGCGAGCGTCCGACTAGTTCATGGACATCTTCTGAGCAAGCTGGAATGCCCGTAGTTTCAGTTTCTCTCCACCGCCAAACCAGATGCTTTTCAGATGCTTGTTTGCGTCCTTGCTGTGTTGAACGTGGTCTGCGAATTCCGTGACCGCGTTGTATGCACCCCAGAGATTGCCTCTGGATAGCTCCGCTCCTTGTCCCGTTTCATGCAGTTCCATGATCGCTTCACGGATGTTCTCATTTCGTGTCTGGAATCTCGCATCCGGATTTGCCGGCACAAGAGCCTTGACGTATTCGATCAACTGCTTATCGGTAATCTTGCGCATAATCATGCGATTGAAGATCGTATCCAATTGCAAGTACAGATGGTTCGTAAGCCCGAGCAGCTTGTGGGCTTCTTCAAGCTTGTGCACCGCATTCGCAGTATGGCGGATACGGACTTCTTGTTCGTTTTCCTGCAATGCAATGGACAACGTGTTGCTGCAAACAACTCGCACGGGTGTGAGTTTTGCACGTACAACGGCAGATCCATCATGCGAATTGGTGAGAAGCAGATACTTGTTGACGATATCCTGCTTACCGACTTTGATGTATCCTGGCAGTTTCGCAAGGATCCAGATCCTTTCGCCCTTCCCGAGAACTCCGGCAGTATGGTAAATAGCTTCATCTGATCCGACAAGCGCATCAAAGAACGCGAATGCATCTCTGTTCTGGATGGGCTCGTATCGAGAACCCACGACACCGAGCACCTCATTTGTATCCGTTCTTACGGTCGCAAAGGTATTGGGAACGATTCGCTGTTTGCGATTGATAACAGTTTTCACCGGCTTCAGCTTCACCGTGAAATCCAAGTGTGCAGCTTCGATAGCTTCTTGAGCTGTAGCAGGATTCTGCAAATGAACGCCGAGCCGATGCCATGGAACCTCGCCAGTATAGAACATGCTGGCTTTGCCTCCGCTGATGTACAGATTGTGTGACATAAATATGCCTTTCAATTGTGAAATGATAGCGCCATCAGAGTCTTATACCATTAAACATCGCCTGTGTTTCTGGAATAAGAATCTGATAGTGCACTATCAACCACTAACAGGAGTTCATATGTCAGAACATGAGTATCAAGAGTTGTGGCATTACTCTGAACAGTTTACCAAGGACAAGTTGCAGCGTTCGGAGCTTGTTACAATGGCGTGGAAGGAAGGACAGAGGCTTGGAGACAGATGTTCACCCGGGCTTATGAAGTCAATGATGCATTTCAGGGCAAAGGAGCTGAAGAAACGATCTGCATTTCCATCTGACGAGATGGGGAAGAGCCAATCTGATGCATGGAATCATGAGAGAGTGTATGTCGATCGGAAGGCATATTGTGATGGAACGACGACAATCCTTGCCGATTTGCTACTACCGATGAAGATCACTCCACTCAACTTCACAATTGCACATGATTTCATGGATGCACTTACTGAAGAAGAACGGATCTTTATCGACGATTCTCTTGCCGGCTATTCATTGAAGGATATATCCCGTCGAAATCAATTCTCTAACACTCGCCTTTCAACACTTCGCCTCTCTGTTCAAGAAAAGGCCATTGCATACCTGTAAAAGTAAAGAAGAGCGTGAAGCATTTGCTCTTCTTTTTTTACCTAGATGAGACCTCGTTCAGCAAACGACGTGTAAGAGTTTCCAGCGAATATGATATGATCATGCACTGCTATACCAACGATCTTGCCGGATTCGACTATTTGCTTCGTGATCTGGATATCCTCGGCACTTGGTTCAGGATTGTCGCTAGGATGATTGTGTGCCAGTATTATACTGGCAGCGGTGATTACGATAGCCCCTCGAAATACTTCTCTCGGATGGACTAAGCTGCTGTTGAGAATGCCTTCTGAGATGACTTCGAATCCTAAGATGCGGTTTGCAGAATTCAGCCAGAACACGATGAAACGTTCTCTGACCTGATTCTTGAACAATGACTGGTAGTTTTTCACAAGTTCCTCCGGAGATCGGATCGTCAAGCGGGACTTATCAGAAAGCTCTGGAATAGTTTCCTTCGATTCCTGAAAACGCCAGGTTACAGTTCGAGTGCAGTATTTCATTTCGACTCCAAGATGTTATTAAAGATTCATCTTGTCTTATACCAAAAAGGAGATACAAAATGGGTCCCAAGCTTTAAAGACTTACCTAGGGACTCCAACATCTTTCTACTTCGATATAGGCCGGGGAAGCGAACGCTCGAAGCAGGATCAGGGCGGATTCCTATTGGAGATAGTACCTGTCGAGGGGGTGGGGGTGTCAATTCTGTAGAATTTTTTGGGATTTTTTTCCCGGGGCTCTTTGAGATTTCACCTAAGTTGACATTGGGAAAGAATTGTGTTAGATTCTCGAAGTAAATTAAAGATATGGGAATTGGCAAACTTACCATCTACATTGACATGCCATGGTGGGCACTCGAAGGAAACAAGAACGCACACGTATGTGTCATTACGCCCCCTCGGATGTAATAATGCATTGCGTAATTCAAGGAGTTATGCGAAACAACCAGCCCTGCTCGTCGAAAGGTGTGCTTTATGAAGGATACAGTCAATTACTTTTCAATGGTTCTCACATTCGTTGTCATCTGGATTGTTGTCCCAGGCATAATGCTAGCTGTCTCATTCCTTGCGTCGTCGATCGTCGATAGAATGTCCGACGGTGACAACAAAACTTCGGCTCGGGCAGGATGGTGGGCAGGACTCGTTCTGTTCGTACTTTATTTCATCTACGAACTACCCAGCCTAGAGGTCCCCAACTTCAAGATCGACAAAAGCAGCACCACACTCAGTGTTGGGGGTGCAATTATCGGTGCCCTGATCGGATACTTTCTCCTATTGGCATTGACGCGCCTGATTTCATCGAGGGTCGTTGGATTCATCACGCTATTACTGACCTTTTCGAGTGCATCGGCCGTGTACAGCTACTTTTTCATTCGTAGCTTCAATGATTTACTGATTTCTTCGACTCTTGGCATCGCCCTTGGTGTTCTCGTGCACATAATCATCTTACCAAGGACGGTACAAACAATACTGCCGACAAAAATTTCAGAGCATCCGTAACGGCAGGTTCGCATAACAAACGGAAGCGCGACGGTCGCTAATGCGGATGGCTGAGTTGAATCAAGGTTGTTTTACTTAGTTGTGGTCGCTTAATGCTTTCGCTCGAGGTCTGCTTCTGAACAATACATACAGTCAAACATGATTACTTTCCCCCATAACAATGTGGCTCCCGAGCGATGGAGTACCTCTGTCTCTATCATCTTGAAGATGTAAGACTTAAGTCTGTACATGGCAGGCGGCATCCCTACGAGTGAAACAAAAATGCTTAAAAGGAGTAGAATCATGAACCATCTTTCGAGTATGGACCTTATCGTCCTTGTTCTGTTGTTCTCATCCTTAATGGCTCTTTCACAGACGACAGAATCATACCGAGCTACCAAATTCTTCAGCGTTGGTCAATCTGCCGCTTGTGAAGATCACGCTTATGCAGTGTTTAAACTAAGCCCACCGACAGAGGCGTTAAATGGAAATCTTGTATATGCAAAGTTGACCATCAGTGCGCCCACCAATTATCGAATAGCTTGGGCGCAGCCCTACATATCAAGAGAACAAGAAAGATGGGATATTGCAGGAAGAATTATTGTCAGCACAATTCTAGGAGAAATTCCTGGTCTGTCATCTGTGACCAGTTTGTTGGATGCATCTAGTGAGATGTCGGCTTATTTCGAGGGTCATAGATCAGATAACGTCTCCGAGATTTCGTTCACCTTGCGTTTACCTCAAAACATAAATCCATTCAGCCTATCTTATCTCATACATTTTGAGTCTTTAACTCAGGGAAGCACGCGCATTTCATCGGTGCCAGTGCGGCTCGACTACCAGCTGCGTGGACAAATCGGCGGCACAGTACGAACAGATCAGGGCATCCTGTTCTTGTGCCGACCGTTCAGCACTTCTGAGGACATTCCAACTGAAGGTTTGCTTGCCTACTACCCCTTTGACGGCAACGCAAACGATGAAAGTGGAAATGGGAACAATTTATCACTTCATAATGGAATTACTTCTTCGTTAGACAGATTTGGACATTCAAACAATGCATTTCTCTTTGACGGAATTGCCAACTACCTCTCCCTCGATGACAATTCACGTTTACAATTTGGACCTTCTGATCTCACAGTGTGCGTATGGATCAGAACTGCGAGCGCGGGTCGAATTATTGAAAGAGCAGAATGCGATGGAACTAAGGGTTGGCAGCTTTCCATAGATGGGTTTGGCAAGAATTATGTTGGTTTGAACCGAGGCGGAGGTGCTGCTACGTACTTCAGAACAGATAAAGTGTTAAATGACAATCAATGGCATTTTGTATCGTGGAATCGTAAGAGTGGTTTTGTTAAATTATTTGTAGACGGAACAGCAGATGGTGACTCAGGATCATTTACATTTTCCATTTCTAATACGGGATATCACTTGATGGTTGGTCGTGGAGATTCTCCTTGCGACCAGTTATTCAAGGGAAGCATTGACGACATCCGCATATACAATCGTGCGCTTTCGGATGCAGAGATTCAACTACTTTATCACGAGGGCGGCTGGTGAAACACGCAAGCTCATCGCTTTTGCCACGGGCGATTGGTCTTGTATGGATTCACAAGAACATTGCTTCCTAGTAACATCATGATGCAATTAATGTCTAAATCAGCATTGGCCATCATACTAGCTTTCGTAAGCGTAATGGGATGGAACTGCAATTATCCCGGTGGGAATGCGCTGGTCGTCAGCCCTCCGGATGCATCGAACCTGATAAAGAATTATTCTTTCGAAGACAGCAATGGCCCTTCGTTCTTAGGATGGACCGTCCCTGACACTTCCCTCGCCCACATAGTTCCAAGTGCTCCGATTGGAGGCGGGCATTGGTCACTCAAGGTCGAAGAGTCAGGCACACCACGCATATGGACCCTGGTTGACCTGTCTTCGGGGACACATTCATATAGACTTTCCATATGTGGGAAAATGTATGGAGGTGTGGCCGGGGATGTTGGTTTGTGGTTAGCCCATGACGGATCAACTTACGATGCAGCCGGTATATGTTGTATTAGAGACACCAATTGGACGTTCTACTCTGTTGTAGACACGCTTACAGCTAGTGCTCAAGACCGCCTCGGCATTGGCCTCCGGTGTCGTAACGTTGGTGTAGGTTATATTCTTTTCGACATGTGTACTCTCGACCAACTGTGGTGATATGCGTACCGTAAATAGCTGCAACGGCAAAACGACACATCACCCTGCACACAACAGTTCGTTCCGAGAGGGCGGGGTTGTTATAGAGGTTATGCGCAAATTGCTGAAAGGGAAAATCCTATGATCAAACTTTGCTTAGGTATCGCCATTGTATTTGTCTTCATCTCTCAATTCGGTTGCAAGGACTCATCAACGAATGGGTCGAATGTTCAGAACAATGTCGATTTGTCCCGGGTTAAGAACCGTCAATGGAAATTGACATCAGCGCAGTATGGGGATAGCCTTCTTCCCCTTGATACCTATCGACCATTTTATTTCTCGATGGACGACACGACGGTTCGGGGCGACGATGGCTGCAACGGTTTTGAGGGTTCCTATCACGTACACGGAGATACGTTATCTATCCCCGGCTTAGGGGGCACACTAATAGCTTGTTACTACACATATTTCGACTACGATAGCTTGAGTGGTTCCTGGATTGTAAGTATTCCTGACACGTCCAAGTTCAATCTACGACGGAACGAGAAAACTTTAGGATTCACGGTCACGAGTAGATAAAAAGAGGTTTCGGAGTTATAACGCGAACGGCACATCACACGGCAAACAACTCCGCCGGAATATCATGCTCGAAACTCGCTCCACTTTTGTCCACGGGCGATTGGTGTATGAGAGGATTCTCAAAAACATTGGCTCCTAAGGACATCATGCACTTGATCTCTAAAACAGCTTTCCCCATCATAATAGCTCTGGTTGGATGGCGCTGTGATTACCCCGGTGGGAATGTGCTGGTCGTCAGCCCTCCGGATGCATCGAACCTGGTAAAGAATTATTCATTCGAAGACAGCAACGGCCCTTCATTATCAGGATGGACAACCGGTGACACTGCCTTCGCTCACATTGTTCCAAGTGCTCCGATTGGAGGCGGACATTGGTCGCTTAGGGTCGAGGCGTCAGCCGAGTATTCTGTATGGACAATGGTTGCCCTGCCCTCGGGGACACATTCGTATAAGCTAACGATATGTGGGAAATTGTTTGGAGGTGAAGAAGGATGGACTTATTTGTGGCAATTACATGACGGGGGATTTTACGATGCAGGAGAAATGTGGGGCATCAGAGACACCAACTGGACATTCTACACTATTGTAGACACTCTTACAGCGAGTGCTCACGACAGCCTTAGAATTGGCCTCGCGTGCTTTGGTGAGGATGGGGCAGGTCACATGCTTTTCGACATGTGTACTCTCGATCAAGTATGGTAACGTAATGCCAAAATCTCGCTCATCACTTTTGCCACGGGCGATTGGTGTATGAATAGATTCTCAAAACTGTTGCATTATTTTGCCGGACGTTAGGTGGCATTGCCGGTTCCCTGTTACCCAAGATCGGAGGTCCTATGAAAGAACTCGACGAAGTACTCGCGGAGTTCCCACGGGGTCCGCTCTTTCACTACACCTCACACGAAGGTTTGCTGGGCATATTGTCAACCCGCAAGATCTGGGCTTCGAAGATCCAGTATCTGAACGACTCTGCTGAGTTCTCCTACTCCCTTGGACTTCTGAGCTCCCGGCTTGCAGCCCTGAGCCGTGACAACAAGATTGATCAAGCATTTGCCGACAAGGTGAATTGGTATATCCAGTCTATTCGACATGTTAACATTTTCATTGCGTCTTTCACAGAAGACGGCGACCTGCTTAGCCAGTGGCGCGCCTACTGCCCACCCGAGGGGGGCTATAGTATCGGCTTCGCCTATTTCCAGATCATGCCGTCTCTGACTGTTCAGTGCTTCAATTTGCTCAAGTGCATCTATGAAATTGATTTGCAGACGATTCTAATGGATCAGTCGTTGATCGATGTCCACTCCGAATATGTGACATCTGGCGGCGAGCATCTTCCCGATCTCCATAAACTGCTGACCATGGCTTGTTCGTTTAAGCACCCGGCATTCTCCGAGGAGAAGGAGTGGAGGGCGATCTCAGCACTTTCAATGTTTGGCTGTGACCCCATATCGTTTAGAGCAGGGAAGTCTCTGATTGTTCCATACTATGCGTTGAGGCTTGCGTCACCTGAGGGCGAGTTCGGAATCGACCGCATCATTGTTGGGCCAACCCCACATCCTGAGTTGTCGAGCGAGTCCGTTCACTCTGTCCTGGTCAATACCCTGGGTCCCTTGCACCATGTCACTATCTTGAACTCATCTATCCCTTATCGAAACTGGTGATGCGGCAACGCCGCCTAAGAAACGGCAAAGCGACGCTCGCGCACAACCGTTCGTTCCGCGAGGGCGGGGTTGTTGCGGAGGTTTTGCCTCACGCAGCATTATTAGAATATAGGCTACCATAATCTAAATATGCTATGCTAAGTCAGACACGGCGCTCCTTGGAGGAGTTCGATAACCAACATGACTTTGAGCGGATGGCCGCTGACATCTTGAACTCCCTTGGTTATACGAATGTAGAGCCAATGGCTCCCGGTGGTGGACCAGATGGGGGTCGAGATATTAGGTTTAGTGAAGGTGATGCTCCTGGAGTAGCCCTTGTCACTCTAGACAAGGGAATTCATGAAAAATTCAAGCAGGATTTGGCAAAACAGAAGCAGTTGGAGGGATTGATAGCTTTATTTTGCAATGTTGGCGTCACGCCAGCGATGAAGTTGGAGTTCACAAAAGATGCACTCTCCAAAGGATACAGGCTTGAGGTCTTTGATCTTGAACGCCTCAGAAGTTTACTTGATAGCAGTTTAAAAGACATTCGAAGGCGATATCTTGGAATTGACGATGAAATTGCCGCCCAACTGAGGTTTGAGGTCACTAAGCTCTTGCGTTTCCCTGACGCGACCCCCCAAGAAAAAGTCCCACCTACGATCATTGAGCTAATTCTGACCGATAAGCTCCCATGTCGATTGTTCGATTTGTTGATGCACTACGATGAACGAGATATCGACGAAGTTCCTGAAATTGGAGAAGCGTTGCACACTCATCTGACGACTTATTATCAATTTCGCCAAGACGCGATTGAGCTTGAAGACTGTCTTATGCTTGAGATAGGTAGGGCCGCTCGCGTGGAAATTCCTGCCGCAAGGAAGATCCATCTTAAGTATCTCATGGCAAGATTTGGTGGCGCATCACAGGAAATCATAATTTCATGGGGCACTTTTCTGAACTTTGGCATAACCTGGGAACACACCGAGCAAGTGTATACTCAAATCTACGCAGATAAGGTCATTTCTTCGAAGGTCTTAGGCCTGTTCGAGTTGCACAAGAAGCTCGGCGATTGGCTCAAAGTGAATATCTTATCACGACTATGATAGGGCGGTGTGGCCTGTCGGCTAGAGCGCAGACTTCAAAAGGTTGCCTAGCTAACACGCGGCACCACAACGCCCAGCATCAGAATGAATAGCGGGTTGCGTGGATTCTATCTATATTACATGTAAAGACTTGAAACATTGTTTTGCACAGAGCAACTGCTAATGTTTTGCTTGCTTGCTGACCAGCACAACAAAGTGGTCAACATTTACAGTGGAGAAATCTCATGCCTGACCGCGATGCACAAATCATCGAGCACTTGATCTATTATCAGTACGCCAAAATCATCGCAAAGAGCGCTATGAATGTTCCTGATGGCGTGGCGGCCAAACGTGCTCACTACGGATTCATAAAGAATACTCTCAGGGAACTGATGAAAGGCAGGATGAAGTGGTCCGAAATCACTCGCGATGATTGGCAATTCGTCCAGCATAACCAGCAATGCATTTATTGCGGCTCGGCTGACCAGCTTTCACAGGAGCATATTGTTCCGAGGTCAATCGCAATCAACGAGAGATGTGCATCCTGTGATCATATTCATCAAATTCATAATCAGATCTGGGCTTGCAGATCATGCAACAGTGCTAAAAGTGACCTCGGGCTCTATGAGTTCTATCAACGTCGGCTCGCTCCAGAGCCAAAATACTACGACTTGATCCCGAAGCTCCTTGAGAAAAAGTACCTAAAGACCATCTGGCACTGTCACAGTTGTACGAGCACCCTAGAGTCACGCGATCTGGATGGCGATGGTAAGCTGACTGTGCTCGATATTGATTACATCATCCATCACCATTAGTAAATCACCTCTGGATCAACGAATGAGAAACAATGGCAACACGTTGTAGATGGTTTGGGTTGAAAGCTCATTGTTTCCGCTCACATGAACGACACTTATAGTTCGCTCCAGCGTTGCGTTATTTGTCGCTGGACCTTAGGCGAAAATTGCAGGTACAATTCACGTTTAGTGGCGCACGGCTCCCCCTTGAAAGCAAATTTTTCAAACAATGTTTTCTACACCTTTTGTCAAACACATGAAACCACACCTTACCACCGCGGCTAATATCTACATCTTTTTCAGTAATCAAGCCGGGGATGCCCTCATCGTTCGGGGGAAAAATGCTAACCGATACACTGGGCTGTCTAAGGTAATTGATGCGTATCCACTATGCGTTTTCTATCTCAGCGTATTTTTTCTTTTTCCGACCCTCGCCTATAGCCAAAGCCTCAAGTCCGAAAGTACCGTCCTTGCATGGTGGAGTAGAGACAGCATCTTTATAGCTGCTGACTCAAAAGCCATAACGGATGATACCGTTGCCGCAAAGAGGCCGATTTGCAAAATTCACTTCTTCGATAACCGTGTTGCCGTCGCAATTACGGGAAGCATCTTTCTGCCGACACGAGGCGATGTTGTCCAAATAGCCCGATGGGCTACTGCGGGTCAAAACCGTCTCTCCAACATTACACACAGATTCAGAGATTCGCTCCGCACACAATTCTTTCAAATCGCGAACACTGTAAATGATTCTGTGGCTCTTAATACCAGTGTTGAAACCCTTTTCGCAGCGACCAGCGACGAGGAGATAGAAACATACCTGATCGAATTCCTGTTCGATACCACGAAAGAAGGAACGGTTTTTCTTGATTCTGTCGTAAAATCCTGCCCTACAGATTGCGATGCACCATGGGCGCTCCTCGAAATGGGATTCAGGGACCACATCGGTGGACTCGCTGCGAGATTGACAACTCCTTACTGGAAAGAATCCACCATTCCACAAAGGCTCAGAGAGTTGATCCTGCTTGAATGCGCTGCACATCCTGATAGCGTTGGGGAACCAATCGAAATATTTCGCCTTGATCGAGAGACATTCACTTGGATTCCCAAAGAACGAGTATGCGCCGAGGCAAGATTGAAGAATAAGTGATTTCAATCGGAGCATATTGGTATTTCCTTAATCAAAAACGTGCGCCACAAAGCATAAATTATAGAACTGCAACTTCGCCTAACAGAACGCCCAACAACTCTGCCGCAAAGTCATGCTAGAACCTCGCTCAACACTTTTGCTCAGGGCGATTGGTGTATGAGTGGAGCCGGGATAGAGTTGCGTTGTTTGCCGACACGTTAGCCGCCATTTGCGATAGGTTCATATATGACACAAGTTCCCGCTATTCCGTTTGTACGAAGGAAGCATTCAACCTACGAGAATTTCTATGTTGATTGTCCTCATTGTGGCTTTCTTAATACTTTCAACCGTGCGACCGATCTCGAGTGCTTCGACCCGATTGCACGGCTGCAGGTAACTTGCCAGAAATCGGAATGTGAGAAGGCTTTCTTTATCGGAGGTGATCTAATAAATCCCGCTTGGCAGATGCTCATCGTTGATTGCCAGGGCCTTAAGTCCGAGAAGCACTATGCTTATTGTATACTGAATCTCGCCCAGTCGTTCGAAGTATATTTAAGCCTATTTCTCCGCGTCGAACTTCTTTACAAACCTTATGCTCAAGAAGGGACTCACGACTTGGTTCGTCTCAACAGTTTGTCTAAACTCCTCTACAGCACCACCAAAAAATTTACATTCAATCCATTATCGAGTGTGTTCATAACCATGATGCTTCATCCTCCAAACCTGAAGAGTATGGCTGAAGCGGAGGCTTTTATCAACGATCTTCCGAATAAGACCAGTTGCCCATCCGACGATCTAATCCGAAATTCGCTCGATACGGCTCTTTCTCCGCTCCTTCTGGACCTCAAGAACCCTTTAGTTGTGACGCTTCGTAATCAAGTGGTTCACAAAGGAGCATACCGTCCAACTCTTCAGGAGGTTGATTCCTCAATCGACGAGACAAAACGTCTCCTTTACGCAATCGATCACAAGCTTGGGCTTCTTAATGACGATCTCAATTATTATGTCGGACTCGCAAACGGCGGCTAACACGCAAAAACACGACGTTGGAATTGCCGGAATTATGAAAAGCCTCACTCACTTTTGCTCATGGGCGATTGGTGTATGAATAGATTTGCAAAACAGTTGCATTTTTACGGCACACGTTATGCGTCATGCCGGTGCCACCAGTTTCATTATTATGAAGAATGAATAAAGACGATCTTCGAAAACTCGACTTGCAAGACTGGCCAATTCCAGACAAAGTTCTAATCGAGTTTGGTCGTGTCTCTGCAATCTGGACTACGCTTGAATGGATGATGGAGTTGTATATTGGTAAACTTGCAGGGTTCAATGAACTTGGCGACACTAAGCCTTTTATTTTCCTCAAGCATACTTCTTTTCCACAGAAACTCGATATCCTAGCAGCACTCTGCAGCGAACTGGTTGGAGCATCTAAGGGCCTTAGTGGATATGAAGATGTGGTTTCCAAACTTCGAAGTGCTCAAAAATCTCGTAACAAGTATGTCCACAATATGGTAAAGTTTGATCCTGATACGAAGAGAACTACTCTGCTAATCGGTAGTGCACGTGGCTCAGTTAAGACATCCATGAAAGATATAGACCTCTTGGATCTGAGAGCTACAAGTGTTGAGATCCACGAAGCTATGAGGAGTCTTCATAAATTGGTTACCGGTAAAGACATTCCATCTTTATCGGAAACGAGATTGAAATCGTAGCTAATGGCTTTTAGGCACCGGCACGAACGCATAACACGCAAAAACACGACGTTGGAAATGTCAGGCTCATGAAAAGCTACATTCAATACCTTTGCTCAGGAGCACATCAATGAAAAAATTCTTAGCACACGCCATGACTTGCATCCTTTCATTGATGGCGATCTTTGTCATCGCCTGTTCAGCGCAGTCAAATGATTCGACATTCCTTTCACCGAAGGGCAAGTTCTCTGTCACATTCAAGAACATGGGAACTGATACCATCACAGACTGGGAAGGTAAATCTACAGCATACCTTCTGGTTTTCAGAAACAATGTTAGCGGGGCAGCGTTCAAACATTATTACTCCGATAACTATGATGTTGGAAAGGGACCAGAGAAGATTGCGAGGATTTTTGCCACATTTGCTTGGAGTCCACAGGAAAACTTCATAATCCTTCCCCACGAAGTTTGGCAAGAGGCTCCGGGATCAATGGAGCATCGAGTCTTGAGCCTTGATGAACAGTCGAAATGGCGGGATACAACTATCTGGACGAACGACGAAATCCGATCCGAAGATCTTTTCTGGCTAGATAGCCTTACTGTACTTTATAGCGTCATGGATGATTGTAAATACTCCGTCGAGATGTTTAATGGTCATATTGGGGAATGGGATTTCATAAAGGAAGGTAAACCCCCTCTAGGATATTCACTCGTTGGAATAGAAAATGATGAGGTCGTGATCAAAACCGAACTTGATAATTGCCAGACGGAAGAGGATGTCAGAACTTTCAAGCCTCAGTTGATTCGTATGAAAATAAGCGACATCAGAAATAAAGGGTCAAAGGCTTCTCGGCGGCACTGATCAATTTTGGGGCACAACGACAAGGCATAACACGGTGACAACTCCTCCGGAAACGTCATGGCACGAACAGCTCACCACCTTTGCCACTGCCGATTGGTGTATGAGTGGATTCGCAAGAGTGGTGCGTGTTTTTGGTGGCAGGTTGTGCCATCGTTGTGGCGCTGGACAGCTAGTGAGGAGTAGCGATGAAAGGCTCTATTTCAATTAAGAGCTTCCTGAAATACATATACTGCGTGACATTTCTGTTTAGTGCCCTGCTAATTATGTCAGGCTGCACAGTATATAGAAGCCAGAAAAATGCAGCATCCATGCATAGATATCAGCGATTGTCTCCTGGCTTCAAGGAAATGTTCCTTCGCATTATGTATGAAGAACATGATGAAACATATTCCTATCGCAGGGAATTTCCATCTGGCTGGTGTGTTAGCCAGGCTCAGAAGGAGACATGGTCCGATGGGGCGTGGCAGATTAATGAAAGAATCGAGTTTACGTACGATGGAAATGGCACTATTACTGAATCATTTTGGGATTCTCAAGGAAATGGTTGGTCAATTAATCACAAAATGGTTTACGGTTTTGATCCCCACGGGAACTTAATCACAGAATTAGGCCCTTCCGGGGGCGAATACATGAAATCTGAGTACTCGTATGATTCCGTGGGCAATGAAACTGGACTACAAATACAGTTATGGCGAGACAGCTTGTGGATGGATGATTCAAGGAGTTTGTTTGCCTACAATGGACATGGGAAAATAACAAGGTGGCTGACTCACTCGTTTCATAATCAGTGGCTTGACAGTCTGCAGTATGTTTATTCGTACGACGAACATGGAAATGCTCTTCAAAAGCTAGAACAATCTTCATGTGCAAAGCTTGATAGTGGCAAATGGAGAAATTCTGAAAAATACACTTACAAGAATGATTCGGTGGGACACAGGACCGAAGAGCTATACGAATCGTGGAAAACCGATGCTTGGATTCCTCATTGGAAACGCGAGATGCGATACGATTCCAATGGCAGAATAATTGACAATGTGTTAAAGTGGCTCAAGAAAGATCTCTGGGTCAACGATACCAGAAGGACTTATACTTATGATGTTCATGGGAATGTGACAGAGTTGCACTACAGTTGGAACGATGATAATTGGGACATTAGTGGCAGAAAGATTTTCACATATGGCGAAGATGCTATTATGAGTCAGGTGCTCACTCAAAGGTTCAAGGATAATGTGTGGATTAACAGTTCTCGAGTCGTATACACCTGGCAGAAAATGGACAACATATGAGAAACCAGCACAACACTTTTGCTCACGGGCGATTGGTCTATGAATAGATTCGGGAAAGTGGTGCGTTATCTTACGAGCCGTTAGCCGAAATGGGCCGCATGAATGATTACTACATAGAGAGACTATCTGCAGAACGCCTGGAACGTTGCTACGAAATTGCACCGCAACGTGTTGGACAGTATCTTGAGGCCGAGCTCAACTTTGTTCTTGCCAGGATCAGTCCAAACGACCTGGTACTTGAATTAGGATGCGGCTACGGGCGAATAATTCCCGCACTCGCCAGAAAGGCTCGATGGGTTGTGGGTATTGACACATCGGTTTCCAGTTTACTGTACGGTCAGAAATCACTCTGCAGCACGTCAAACTGTCTCTTGATCCAAATGGATGCAGCACAGCTTTCATTTCTTGATCGGACTTTTGACGTAGTTGCCTGCATCCAGAACGGTATATCGGCTTTCCACGTCGACCAGGAACATCTAATTCAGGAGAGCATTCGAGTTGCTAAAGACGGCGGAACAATCCTGTTCTCAAGCTACTCGGACAAATTCTGGGAATGCCGGCTCGAATGGTTTCGTCGACAGTCGCAGGCTGGGCTGTTGGGGGAAATCGACTTTGACAAGACCAGAGACGGGGTAATCGTTTGCAAGGATGGATTCACAGCCTCCACAGTAGGACGAGATCGTTTCCTTGCACTCACCTCTGGGCTCAGCGTGGATACGACAATAGTGGAAGTAGATGAATCAAGCCTCTTTTGTGAGATGGTTTCTCGCCAGATCGACAGGGGAAACTCATCGGACTAAAGGTGAGCAGCCCACTCCACATAACAGCGGCACCACAACGCTCAGCATCAAGGATGAATAGCGGGTGGGGTGGGATTATACCTATATTACTTTTCAAGAAGTGAGTCTGTCACATTTCAACAATACTATGGTCTTTGCGATGAGAACAAAAACACAATGTGCCTGGTCAACGACAATTTTTTCGCTCCTTGCGTTCATCCTCTTAACGGTGACGGTTCCCTCTGCCCTGACACAGACCGGCCCAGCCCGGTCCGCCGGGTCTGTGAAAGAATCCCGCTTGGAGCTTTCGTCCTCGGACAGCCGCCTCGCGGGGAGCTTCAACTGGGCGAAGAAGCAAGCTATGGCTTTTGTCTTCGACGGCGATCCGGTGGGGCCATGGTACGAGGCGGCGGAGCCCGGGCGCGATGCGTTCTGCATGCGTGACGTCGCCCACCAAGCTCTAGGCGCGCACGCCCTTGGTCTGGCTCGCTGGAATCTGAACATGCTCCGGAGGTTCGCGGAAAACGTCTCGGATTCCAGGGACTGGTGCAGCTTCTGGGAGCTTAACCGGTACAACAGGCCTGCACCCGTGGACCATAGGAACGACGCCGAGTTCTGGTACAACCTTCCGGCCAACTTCGACATCCTTGACTGCTGCTACAGGATGTACGTCTGGAGCGGAGATGCCGCATACGTCGAAGATCCTGTTTTCCTGAATTTCTATGACCGCACCGTCAACGATTACGTGGAGCGCTGGGGCCTGGACCTCGGAGAGGTCATGGTGCGGCCCAGGATCATGAACGTCCGCGGCATGCCCGATGCAGGGAAGCGCTTTCAGGAAGCCCGCGGCATCCCGGGGTACGACGAGGAAGCCTCAGAGTATGTGCTCGGCGTTGACGTGCTCGCCACGCAGTATGACGCGTATGTGGCGTATGCCTCCATCCAGGAAATCCGCGGGGATGCAGAGCTGGCCCAGAAGTTCCGGAAGAAAGCCTCGGACGTACGGTCCCTCGTGAACAGGGACTGGTGGAACGAGAAGGAGCATTGTTTCTTTGCGCGGCTCACCAAGGAGCATACACTGGAAGGGCGTTCGGGAATGGACCTGCTCTACCGGGATATCGTGGACGATGGTCCGAAAATTAAAAGTGCGCTGAAGGAAGTGAAGGAGGAAGCTCTGGGTAGCGCCGAGGCCATCTACAGGTACGGGGATCCGGATACCGGCTACGCAAAGCTGATAGAGTTGACGACGCCCGGCGTCAGCCGCCTTGAGTACCCCGAGATCTCCTTTTCGGTGATCGGAACTATCGTAAGCGGCACGATGGGCATCACCGTGCAGGCGTCATCGCCGGTGAATGCGCTTGCGGAGGGAAACTGGACCGCAACAGCGGTCAGGACGCTATCTGGGTTGGGGAGACATGTCGAATGGGCGGAGATCCGCAATCTTCCTGTCCGGGCCAACGAGATCACGGTCCGTCACGAAGGAATGCACAAGACCATGCTCACCAATCAGCACGGACCCTCGCTGATCTGGCAGCCGACGTTCGACGGAGTGCATGAAAAGCTTCTGGTCAACGGCAAACCCGTGAAAGTCCACTCCGGGAAAGGGCCGCTTGATAGAAATCTCTCCTGGGTCAGGGTGCCGGTTGTCGGGGGCGCAACCGTGACCGTCGAAATCCCGAAATGACCGGAAACAACCTACCGGAAGCCGGATCGCACCTGTTGTGCAGGGGCGCAGCTCGCGAAGTTGAAGGGTGGCAAGCAATGATCCTCTGGGCGATTTAATGCTCGCGGCTGATTCGTTCATCATACGCACCTAACAATCAAATATATGGAGGGCATCATGAAAGCGAACATCTACGTCGCAGCGCTGCTCCTTTTCTGCCTTGGGTGTACTTTGCAGCAAGGCGACCAATTGACCCAGCAGCAAAAGGACCAAATCAAAAGCGAAATCAAGGTGGTATGCGACAGCATCACAGCCAAAGCTGAGAGGCTGGATGCAGGATGGTTAGACTACTTTTCCGACTCGCCTGACTGGGGAATGGTCAATGCTGATGGTTCACGATGGGATTTTCAAACCACCAAGAAGGCCATATCTGATTGGATAAATTCCGCAACTGCCTATAAATGGACAACTACTCGTCAGGACTTCATATTTCTTACCAAGGACATCGTCATCTGCGCCTTGGATGGCAAGGATGAGACTTTCATGAAGTCGGGAGATAAAATAACAATCGATCCGCACATCTATACCATGATCTTCAAGAACATCGCGGACCAGTGGAAAGTGATCTATAGTCACGACTCTGGCATTCCGGTGACACAGAAGGCTGGCAAGAAATAGAGCTTGTTACCTCGCCATAACTCCAAGCACCGACGAATAACGCAGACAGCATTCATAAAGACCCTCCCTTCATGATAGAAAAGAGTGGTGTAAGCTCAATGTCTTTGCTCACGGACAATTGGTGTATGAGTAGATTCGTAAAAGAGATTTTGTAATTTGAAATACCTATAAATGTCAAACCAATTCACCCGAAGGCAACTATGAAGTGCAAATTAATCCTCACCTGTGTCCTGGTAACGATATTTTCAGCTACTGTTTTTTCCGGGAATAAGACTAAGCTTTTAACAATCGCCGAAAAAACTGATTTTGCATCTACCTCCCGTCTGGCCGAGGTGGTGGACTTCATTAATACACTAAAGAAAAACTATCCCAAAAACATCAGGATTGAAACTCTTACAAAATCCGTGGAAGGAAGAGACATTCCATTGGTTTTCCTGGGGAAACCGATTCCTCAATCACCACAGAATCTCAAGAATGATAAGCGTGCTGTTGTTTACGTTCAGGCCAATATTCATGCCGGGGAGGTAGAAGGAAAAGAAGCAATTCAGATGCTTATGCGTGATATTCTGTTGAAAGAAACCGATGACTATCTTAAGAACGTTCTCTTGATTATTTGCCCTGTATTTAACGCAGACGGAAACGAAAAGATCAGCAAAGAGAACAGAACCCATCAAAACGGACCCGTGAACGGCGTGGGTGTTCGTCATAATGGGCAACTTCTTGACCTCAATCGTGACGCGATGAAACTTGAAACTCCGGAAGTGACCGCATTGGTACAAATACTCAAGAAGTGGGATCCGGCGTTGTTTATTGACCTTCATACAACAGACGGCACGTTCCACAAGGAATCTCCGACATTTACCTGGATGATGAATGCAAACACCGATGCATCACTTGTTGAATTTATGCGCGACGATATGATGCCGTGGGTCAATGCCAATCTGACCAACAAATACAATACGCTTAATTGTTTCTATGGCGAGTTTTCGGACATGCAGCATCCCGAAAAAGGATGGGAATCATACGCATTTGAACCACGGTACATTGTAAATTATGTTGGGTTAAGAAATCGCCTGTCAATATTGAATGAAAATTATGTTTATGCTGATTTTAAGACCCGTGTTACGGGATGCTACAACTTACTAAAATCAATTCTGGATTATGTCTGTGCAAACACGGATACTATCAAGAAATTATTGAAAGAAACCGATGCGAAAACCATAGCCCGGGGCACACATCCTACGGAAAAGGATTCTTTTGCCGTTGAGTTTGAAAATACTCCAACCGCTAAACCAATTACGGTCAACGCTTTTGAAGTTGAGCCGTACAAAGATCAAGACGGAAGAGACCGAATTCGCCCCACCGACAAGGTTATGCCGGTCACAGTACCGTACTATGCTAACTGGATATCAAAACGGAATGTTAGGTTTCCTTTCGCTTATCTGATTACGTATGTTGACCCCAATGTTATCACATTGTTAAAAGAGCATGGAGTAAGAATAGAGAAGACGAAGGAGGCAGCAACTTTGAATGTGCAAACAATCAAGATAAAAGAATTGAAGCCTTCTTCCAGACTGAATCAAGGTCATTACTGTGATTCGATTAAAGTTGAATACGTCGACGAGAAGAAAGAAATCCCCGCCGGTACGTTGATAATAAGAACTGCTCAGCCTCTTGCCAACCTTGTTGCGTATTTGCTTGAGCCGGAAACGGATGACGGTCTGTTGTATTGGAATTTTTGGGACAAGTATCTTGTGCCGCAATGGGGTGATTCATTCTTGCCATATCCGGTTACAAAGGTGTTATCAGCTCAAGAAATTGTATCCGAGGAAATACGATAGAATTTTCTGAATGGATCAGAATGCGCAGAATGAGAGAATTTCCTGAATGAATAAGAGCAAGAACACTTCTGTTAATTCTGAAATCCTGGAAATTCTGATTCAGACAATAAAGGTGAACCGCGGCTAACATGCCCAACAACCCCTTCTGGAACTGTCATGGTAGAAACCAGCTCAACAGTTTTGCTCACGGGCGATTGGTGTATGAGTGGATTTGCAGGAGTTGGCGTTGTTTTGGAGGACGTTATGCGCCACACGATTTCAGAAAAGGAGTTTGTTTTATGAAAAGTCCAAGGTTCTTTACTTCTACTATTCTGTTTATTGTGTTTGCGCTAACCGTGAACCACGATCTTCAAGCTCAGACCTATAACCCCAAGTTGAAGCCTTACGTCGATTTTCTAAACACCGAACACCTTTCTGCCAAGGACTATGTTCTCAATCTTTTCAAGACCAAAGATATTGTCATTCTGTGCGAGCGACATCATCAAGATACAACCCAATATGACCTCTATCTCAGTATCATAGGGGACAAGCGCTTCATCGAAGAGGTTGGGAACGTATTCACAGAGAAAGGAGTAAGCACACTGAACCCGGAAGTGAATGCCTTTCTCCACACCGACGGACTAACTGAAGATTCCGCCCGTCGCCGAATTCTGGCGTTTCATAGAAATGCTGACTGGGTGCCCCTCTGGGAAAAAGAGAATTTTTCTTATTTACTACGGGGGATCTATTTCATCAACCAGAAGCTCAGGCCAGATCAAAAAATCAATTATTATCCTTCTGATGTCCCCTTCGATTGGACTCAAATGGATGTTTCTCGTTACCGAAAGTTTGTGAACTCCCTTGAACCCGGTCGTGATAGCATTATCGCTCTTCAAATAATTAACACATTTGATTCCCTCAAGGCCTCAAAGTCGTCACATAAAAAAGCCTTAGTCATAATGAACTACCGACATGCCTTCGGTCACAACTTCAGAGATCCTTTGGGAGGAAATTCAAACAATGTCGGAAGATATCTTTTTGACAAATATGGTGATCGAGTGGCAAATGTCTATGTTAATTTTCTCGCTGAAGTCATTGGACCTTCGAACAATGAGAGTTACAGACTCATCCATGATGGCAAATGGGATGCCTCTTTCAAGTTGTTAGGTAAAGAGAATCTGGGGTTCGATTTTGCTGATTCTCCGTTTGGGAACGACAACTTCGACCTTTGGCCATGGATAACATCATTCAAATTTAGTGACATATTTACCGGGTTTGTTTATTGGCTTCCTCTAGAGAAACATCGCCTTGTCATCGGGATACCTGGCATTATTGATTCGTCATCGGCCCAGGAAATGATCCGTCGACACATTATTTCCAACACTGTCGCTGGTCGGACTAATACAGTAACGGTGGAAGAATTGAAGAGTGACTACAACGAGAGACGCGTCCACCAGTACGACAAACTTGATTCTCTTACCGCAGTAAGAGATAGATGGCTTCACTAAGGAATCGTGCGGCGTATAACAAGCTGCACCATCGACGTACAGCAGCGGGGATGAAAAAGGAGGGTAGTGGGATTCACCTGTGTTAAGGAAAAGAACGTAGAAGTTGAAATCCGCTTGCTCAAATCTGCAAACTTTTGTACTTTCATAGCATGAAAATGATCAGGGGATGTGGAGCTTGGCTGGGAATTGCCGGACCTACGGAGGGAAAGACTATCACGGATTCAATGAGTTGTGCGTCGTATTCGGATGATCCGCTCCCTTTGTTGGCTTCTCAACGCACCAGTTGCTGTTCTCCTCGATGGTGGGGACCTATTAGAATCGTCGCTTTTCTACTTGCCCTTATTGTGTCAAACACATGCCTCGCCCAACACATGACATATTCAAAAGCCGAAGAAACTCGCTTCAATCAGCTCAATCATGCCCAGGGTGATGCCAAATCATATTCTTCGATCCCATACTTCAAAGCTGTCGTAGATTCAATCGACCAGTTTTTAGAAACATATCCCAACTCTATTTACACGTCAGCTCTTCTTTTCTACAAGCTAGAACTCTCAGCGGCAATTTCTTCTGACTCCACATCGTTGAATCAGCTTGTTGATTCGATTCTACAATATGACTCAATGTCCGTAACCAAACTCTCAATAGCGGATGTCCTGATTAAAAGGAATATCAGTCCGAGGAGGGGTGTAAGCCTCCTTTACGAGATTCTACCAATGCTCACGGTGTCCTATCATCGATACCGCGCCCTTTTGCTGCTGGCTCAGTATGATATGTCACTGGGCAATTTAGCCCTTGCGCAGTCGAGCATCGAAAAAGCAATCAACACTGATTCGACCAGATACGAAGCTTGGTATCTGTATTTGCTGCTTTCTCGAACAAGAGAGGATATATCGAAAGCTACAGCTATCCAGAACGAAATACAACTTCTTGAGCAGAAAGACCTGTCGGAATATTCCCAACAGTCATCAACAAGCCCCTATCTATTCAAATCCATCTCCGCATATACAGTCAAAGATATTAAAGGTAACGTTGTTCCGTTGGCTTCTTTTCGGAACAAGATCACGCTCATTAACTTCTTTGCTTTCTGGTGCGCCTCTTGCAAAGCGGAATTCCCGGAACTGCAATCGTTAAGCGAAGAGTTCCCAGAAGTTCTTTTCTTGTACGTGAACACGGACGGCGATCCCGTTGAATGCAAGAAAAGATATCTCGGAAAGCCTGAATTTCAGTTTCTGAAGACCCAGAGATTGATGTTTGTCGACGGACATATCCAGGAAGCATTGGGGATTACGTTCATTCCAAGGACCTTCATAATCGACAAGCAGGGAGTCATTAGATTCGATCATATCGGATACATCCACAACTCGGGAGAAGTATTGAAAGCGAACATTCTGCAATTGCTTCATGAATGATAATGCATGAACTAACGGCTCCGGGAAAATATTACGGCTAACAACGACGCTGGAAAAGTCATGGTAGAAACTCGTTCAACAGCTTTGCTCACCGGCGATTGGTGTATGAGTAGATACGCAAGAGTGGTGCATTGTTTTGCCGTACGTTATGCGCCACGCAGCCTAATCGACAGTTAACCAGCCTCAACAAACCGATATATAGAAGGCTGTTGGATGAAACAAACTCTGACATGGTTCTCCCCGATTTGGACCATTGTTTGGAAAACGGGGCTGTTCTTTATTCTGTGGGGTATCCTGCTGAGTCCGTTCATCGTTCCATTTGGAGCCGAGCTCAAACAAGCTCAGCAGACATATCCACAGCTGCAGCTATTTTTCGAGGTTTCCGCAGCACTGACGATACTGGCAGTTGCATGGTTCATGGCACATTTCATTGACCGTCGCTCGTTTGTAACCTTGGGTTTTTCCCCTGACCACTGGATCCGCGACCTTCTTCTGGGACTCAGCGTAGGTGCGGGTTGGCTGGCGCTCTCGCTGGCGGTCATGTGGTTAGCTCGCCGGGTGCAGATTCAACCTGCCGTGGTCATGTCAGGGTCAGTTCTCACGTGGACAGCCGCCGCCCTGCTCTTCAATACAGTGACCCAGGAAGTGCTAGCGCGGAGTTACATTTTTCAGACGATTCAATCTCAGACCAATGCCACGGTGGCCGTGATTGTGTCCGCAATCTTATTTATGGCCTATCACGCAGGAGCTTACCAAGGCTCATGGCTGCCAGCTTTCAACGTCTTTGCTGCAGGTATATTGTTTGGGATGGCTTATCATCTGACTGGCAATTTATGGTTGCCGATGGGGATTCACTTCATCTGGAATTTTTTGATAGGTCCGGTTCTCGGGTTATCCGTCAGCGGAAATACCCAGTTGAGGAGTGGCTGGGAACTGTTGAGTGTACAGGGTCCTGCATGGTTGACAGGTGGCGCTTTTGGTTTGGAAGGTGGGCTCGTGGTCACGCTCACCACCCTTTTTGGCATCGCGGTGCTGTTCATCTTATTCCGTGGACGAACGGCTGCGCGGCGTATAACATCAACAACAATAAAATGACCCATCGCCCCACACGCAAGAGTTCGTTCTGCGACGGCGGGGTTGTTGCGGACGTCAGGCGACATTGGTTTGCGACTCCATGTTAATTATATTCCTCTACACATGAAAAAGTCCACATCGAAGATTGCATTGGCGCTCCTTATACTTTCAGTTGCGGCGACGACATCATTACATGCACAAAAAATCAATGTAACACTGAAAGATAGGGGCTTCGTACAACAACGTTTTTCGAATGACTTTGTACAAAAGCGTGACTCGCTCTACCTTGCTCAACATTCCACATGCGAGCCGTTTGCATCTTCGATGGCAATCGACAGCTTTATGAATCAATTCGAGAGTTCATGGAAAGCCTCGATCACCACCAGCGACTCGAATATTCAGCGAATAGACAGCTACGTTTATGGGCTGATTGAGCGCTCGAAACGGGGAGGTGACTGGTCTGAGAGCTATGTTTGGAAGAAGTACATGATTCCATCATTCTTGTCGGATTTTGTCTTTTGCCATTCAGAGCCAACTGCTGAAAAAGCATCTTTCATGTGGCCTGGAAACGCCGGGAATATCTTCGCATATGCAATTGACCACGAAGCGTCTGAAGAAGAATGGATACAGCTGAGCCGCACGTACGCTCAAATGGCTGCACTTCTCGACACTTACATTTCATTCAAAACGGAACTGGACTCGAATCAGGTCAAAAGCTTGATTTCCACAAAGAGATATGTCGCCAGTCTTAAAACATTTTATGACGCGTCCGATACGTTATGGTTGGATCGACTTGATGAGAGCTTTGTTATTCTCGCCACAGGGTTCTCCGAACCAACAAATCCAGTCAAATACTTGTCGAGACCAGTACGGAAGCTGGCCTTCCAATATGTTAAAGCTGGAAAGGTAGATCGTGCATTGGCAATCCTGGACATCGCGGTTCGTTCGACAATTGATGCTGACTTGGCGCGTGATTCCCTTCGAGCGTGGTATTCTGCCGTTGACCCGCGAAATGGTTTAGCTCGACTTGAAAAAATACTCAGTGCGGTCAATTCGCCGATACTTATATCCACCGGCACGCACATTCAACTGTCTGGCCGCTATATCGACTTCACCACGGACAAGCCATTCGATCTGTCAAACACAACGGGGAAAATTCTGCTCATAGATTTTTGGGGAACATTTTGTAAACCGTGCGTTGACGAGATCCCTGCCCTTAACGCGTTTGCAAAACGGTTCTCGGATCGAACCGACTTCGTTTTCGTGTCAGTTAGCTGCGATGGAGCCGAAGGCGGGGCCAGCGAATCAATCGTTCGTGAGTTTGCGAAGAAGAAAGGGATTAACTATATCGTTATCTATGACAAATCTGACTCTTCGCTAACTAAAAAGTTCTCTGTTTCTGAATGGCCGAGCAAATATGTGATCAATCCTTCAGGCGAGATTCTCCAAAGGCCAGGCAAAGGGGTGAAGATCGATATCAAAACCGTCGAGGAATATCTCGCTCGGAAACAATGAGTGCTACTGAGCTACAAAACAACTTCACAGAACAGCAACAAAATCTAAAATGACCCATCTCTCCGCACACAACAGTTCGTTCCGCGACGGCGGGTTTGTTGCGGGGTTGCGGCATCATGGAAGTGAGTTGTTGTTGATCCAAGAAGAAAGGATGATGAGAAAATGACTGAGCAATCTCAAAGTCGGACAGCAATCGGTTTGGCGTGGTATCGTGCCGACGAGTGGGAAGAATTGAAGACTTTCTGCGACGATCGAAACATCTTGGAGGAGAGCTATGATGAATGGAAGAACAATGCTGAGAAAGCCCGTGGCGACCTTGAGCTCGATGGGTTCCATGTGGAGATGATCGACTTCGATCTGAAAGAATTTAAGGCATGGTGTCGGCTGAACCGAAAGCGTCCGACGGCTGCATCACGATCCGAGTTTACGGTCTTGAAGTTACGTGAACGGCATGCATCGATGGGTATGACACACAATTAGAGGTTATGACAAATGTTGTTGAGCAAACCGGATCGACGCCACTGCGCATGACGCAGCAAACAACTCCGCTGAAAAGTCATGGTAGAAACTCGCTCAACAGTTTGCTCAGGGCGATTGGATCATGAATAAATTCACCAAACTATTGCATTTTTACGGCAGACGTGATGCACAAGCGGAAAAGAAACTTAAGAATAGCCAGGAAGGATCTATCTATTACAATGAGTTATAAATCAATATGGCAAATAATATTTATAATTCTAGTACTGCTTTTCTTTTCATGCAGCACTGCCCAGGAAATCAATCATTCAAAATTATACTACGAAACATCTAAGCCATACGCCCGCTGGTGGTGGTTTGCTTCCATAATTAAAGCAACAGATGTTAAAGCACAATTGAACTGGGTGAAAAAAAACAACTTCGGGGGAGTGGAGATTGCATTTGTATATCCATTAAACAGAAAACGATTTCCCAACGAAAAAAATGACACAACATATACTCCTCGTCAGGAATGGCTGAGTCCGGAATGGTCAAAAATAGTAGCGTTCGCGAAAAAGTATGCTGACAGTATTGGCATTGGATGCGACTTTACTTTTGGTACAGGATGGCCTTTTGGTGACACTTATTTGAAGCGCGAAGATGCCACCCAAACATATAATGAAATAAACGACAGTTTGAAATGGACCTACTCTGTAGTGTCGTGGGAATATCCCAGGAAAGGATTTATTTTGAATCATATGGACAGCAGTGCCTTCCGGCGGTATGCGCTGCGTATGGGTAATGCACTCAAAGCTGCATTGAAAGGCAGCCGGTCAGGTCTTTTCTGCGATTCTTGGGAAGTTGAAACAAATAGAATATGGACATCAGGGTTTGACATAGAATTTATGAAGCGCTTTGGATATGATATAAAACCATATATGGATAGCATATACAGCAAGGGTTATGCAGATGAAAGATATGACTATATGAGCCTGGTATCAGAATATGTGCTTAACCAATTTTACAAACCATATACTGCGGTATGTAATAAACTTGGTGGCTTTTCGAGAGTTCAGTGTGCCGGTGCGCCAATTGATCTGATTTCGGGTTACAGCAGCGTTGATGTTCCTGAGACTGAAGCCATGCTTTACGAACCGGGTTATTCAGTGATTGTTGCTTCTGCTGCCAGCCTGGGAAAAAAGAGAGAAGTATCATCAGAGACTTTCACATGTACTTATGGCTTTCCTAAATATAACGAGCGAACAAACACAATGGACTTTAAGATGCGCGGTCAGGAACAGGTTGCTGACCTGAAACTAATCGCAGATGGTTTATTTGCCAATGGAACTAATCAGATCGTCTGGCACGGAATGCCGTTTAATCCTGTGGGCATTGATACTGTCCGTTTTTATGCCAGTGTTCATGTTGGCACTTCCGGCAATCTTTCCAAAGATATTCCTGCATTAAATACATATATGCAAAAGATATCGGAGTATATGAAAAAAGGAGTGAATTATTCTGATATTGCAGTCTATCTCCCCACCGAAGACTCCTGGATGACAGGTGAAACGAAAAATCCAGATCCGCAACAACCATGGGCATGGGGCGAATATGAAATGCGAAACGTCAGAATGCCGCGGGAATTAGACGGATATCATCCACTCTGGATTAATGCAGAATTCCTGAAAAAGGGAAGACTTGAAAACGGAAAGCTATACTCCGGTGATGCAGTATTTTCATCTCTTTATTTGGATGTGGAATACATCGGCCATGATGCATTAATAACCATACTCAGCCTTGCAAGAAGCGGATTTCCTGTTTGTGTAAGAAAGGAATTTAAAGAACCCGGGAAAACGAAAACCCCGGATTATGATACAAAATATGCTGAGTTAATGAAGCTGCCTACTGTTTCCAATGACTTCAAACCTGTTAATAAACCTCTGGTTGAAGGAGATTCTTTGCCTGATTTCTGGTGCAGGAAAGATGGGAAAAATTATTATTTATTCTTTGCAAATCCTAAATCACAAAACCTGAAACTGCCTTTAACGTATGGGCAATCGCTCTGCAATGAAACGATTGATAAAAATATTAGAATCAATCTTAATAACATACAAATGCCTTATGAATTAAGATTTAAACCATATCAATCGCTGATGTTAAAGATAAATGATAAAGGGAAAATTGAGGCAGTGAATATTGAATACGTTCCGCCAACTCCCATAGATCACTTTTAAATGATGAATGTCGAATGTATTAGAACTCTTCTTGACCTGATCCCCAAGAAGTGGGCCATTTCGTATCTTAGGAAAATGGACACACTGGAAGGGGAACAGCATTATGAGCAAGAAACGACGCACATCAGAACAGACCATCACAAAACTCCGAGAAGCAGACGTTTTACAGATGGCGGAAAACGGCCCGAGCAGAACGCTTCATATGGCACTATGGCGATGTAGAAGTTGTTCGCTGAGTTTATCGATAGACAAGAATTTCAAATGAACCACTGTTCCGCACACATTAGTTCGTTCCTCGATGGCGGGTTTGTTGCAATGTGTTGCGCCATGCAGCCGGATTTGGTATGGTCCCAACTTCATTCATAATTCATAGGAGCACGTATGAAAACATCAATCTCTCATCTGATCATAGATATTGTCATATGTAGTTGCATCTTGTTTCTCGCTTCCGCTGTTGCATTCGCCCAGAAAGACACTGTGGAATTCAAGTTCATTCCACCGTACTACCCGGAAGCGAACGCCAGAACCATCCCTCTAGAGCCACCCCAGGTGATCTATAGCCCCAAGATTCTCTACCCAGACGATCCAAGACTTCAAGGCCAAGAAGGCAAAGCGTGGGTCAAAGTACTGGTCGATCGAACGGGAGCCGTCCGTGATGCTCAAATTCTCAAATCCACTGACAGGGCATTCAACAAGCATGCGATCAAATACGCAAAACAGTTCAAGTTCAAGTGGAGTGGCAAGTGGCCCGGCGAGCTCAAGAACAAGCAGACCGTTCCGGTTTCAATTGCAATCAATTTCAAGCAGTGATTGCTGCCCGGCGCATACCACGGCTCCAATGACACTCGAATTGTCATTGTAGAAACTCGCTCAACACTTTTGCTCACGGGCGATTGGGCTATGAGTAGATTCGCAAAACTGGTGCGTGTTTTTGCGAGCCGTTAGCAGTAATTGTAAATGGACTTCTAACGGACAAAGTGAATGATTATAAATTTCAGCCTCAGTAAAAATTTAATAAATTTGTAACAAAATAAGAAAAGATGAAACAAGTAATATTAGTAGTAGGTGCTACAGGCAATCTAGGTGAAAGAGTTATTAACGCTTTACTTGACAGAGGTGCTGAAGTCAGAGTGGTTGTTCGCTCAAGCAGTGATATTGAAAAATTAAATATGCTTGAGAAACTTGGAGTGAAGATATTTAAGGTAAATATGTCAAATGTAGAAGAAATATCCAATGCATGCATTGGTGTATCTTGTGTCGTGTCAGCATTGCAAGGGTTACACGAGGTGATTGTAGATACCCAAAGAGTATTGTTGGATGCTGCAATAGCGGCAGGAGTACCTCGCTTCATTCCGTCCGACTACTCGATCGATTTCACCAAGTTTCCACCCGGAGAGAATCGCAATCTCGATCTTCGCCGAGACTTCCATAAGCGCCTGGATAAGACTTCGATTTCAGCGACCACGATCTTCAACGGCGCGTTTGCCGATCTTCTGACCGGTCCGATGCCGCTCATTCTCTTCAAACTGAAGCGAGTCCTCTATTGGGGGGATGCAGACCAGCGCATGGACTTCACGACGATGGACGACACGGCCGCATTCACGGCGAGCGCGGCTCTTGATCCGTCCACCCCTCGCATTCTACGAATCGCTGGCGATCAAGTCAGCGCCCGGGAGCTGACAGCGGTCGTGAGTGAGGTGACCGGAAAGAAGTTCCGCCTGTTCCGCGCCGGAGGTCTGGGAATGCTCGGCATGCTTATCAAGGTAGCGCGCACGGTCGCTCCCGGAGAGAAGGAACTTTACCCGGCATGGCAGGGCATGCAGTACATGCGTAACATGTTCGACGGCCGGGCAAAGCTAGAGCCGCTCGACAACGATCGCTATCCCAGCATACGTTGGACGACTGTGCGGGATGTGCTCTCGGCGTCAAGTTAGGCGCCCATCGTGAATTCTGTTGCCATTAAGTATTAAAGGCTAGGTTTGTTATGAAACCGTACACCTTGGTTCTTATAAGAAACGATTTTGTGAGCATTCAATGATTCGGTACATTGTGACTGTTCACACGATCATAAAGGACAATGTTATGAACCAAGAAGAAG
>Ga0209777_10000092_pt1 | contig 148708 bp, 137 predicted proteins | sample FrelakmetHBP12HB_FD_187147 | JGI IMG/M metagenome (GOLD analysis project Ga0209777, IMG submission 187147) | Freshwater lake sediment microbial communities from the University of Notre Dame, USA, for methane emissions studies -HBP12 HB (SPAdes)... | ecosystem: Environmental > Aquatic >... | reverse complement strand
TGCTGGGGAAACATTCGTGATTGCTTAAATAACGATCTATGGCGGGGTTACAAGGTCTCGGCGGAATCCCCCAGGCCGGAGTTCCTTAGTGTCTGAATCACAATTTGGACTTGATTGGACACAAGAAGGCAAAGAAAAACCTACTGCTTCAGCCAAATGATGTCCTTCCTGGCAATCCTCCAGGACCTACCCACCTTGTAAGCCGGTATCCCTTTGGCCCAAAGCCTTCGGTAAATAGTCTTCGGATTGACTTTAAAGTGTCTGGCAAGTTCGCTTACGGTGAAGAAATCATCCTTCATAGTTACCCCCTTATCAGACCATGGACTTTTGACAATACCCTCGTTAGAACGCTTCCTGGAGGCCCGCCGCAAGGGTAAAAAGGGTATCCAGGACCTTACTCCTCTCTCGCGCGCGTGAGATGATACCCCCCTATCCAACCCCTCACCCCAGCGAGAGAAGCCCTTTGGCGCAGTCCTGGCGCGTTCCTGGCATGGTTTGAGGCCTTCTGAGGGCGTCCTGTGAAGGTTTCCCGGTCAGTTCGCGTACAGAGCAATGAAATAGATCGTTTTCGATCCTGACGGATTGACCCGGATGTTATCCCCAACTGTGAAAACCCCCTCACCCATCGATAGGATGCCATCGGTCAAAGCCGCTCCGCCGTCTGATCGAACGGAGGTATTCGCGGCCATGTCCTTATGACGAATCACCCAGCAGTTGTAAGTAGCTGAATCGGCCCTTATCGTAACGATGGCTGCCGGGGTCCCCTTCCTGGCTGCCGGTGCTGCTCCCGCGGCAGAAATGTAAATCGTGGTGGGGTTCACATTGGTTGACGTGAAGTATCCGAGAAAGATATTCGGGAACAGCCTGACCAGGCCTTCCGGCAAAAAGGCCTTCACCTCAGAGAGGCCAAAGACGACGATCCTGTCTATGTAGACATCGACATTCTCGCCGCCGACTCCGAGATTATTAAAACCACTGACCGCAAATTTCGTAGTGGCATCTTTACTCGCCGCCGCGATTCCAGAGATATCCCAATCCATCTGATACCACTGGCCGTCGCGGGGAACTGTAACGGTGACACCTTGCTCATTATAGACGCTCTCCCCCATGCTCAAACTGATCGAATCACTTGAAGAGCCATTTTTGATCCATGCCTTTAACAACTTTCCGCTACTCAGATCCCATGATCCGGAGGCCTTTGTAAAAATTGCTCGGCCTGTATTGGAAGGACCACCGCCCGGCCCAATGGAAAGATGAATGCAGCCGCTTCCCTCGATCATGTTGGAAGTGTCCAGGCTAAGACTTGTCCCGGTTCCACTTGCCGCCCATCCTGTCGCTGAATCACAATTTGAGATTTCGGTTGAGACCGTGACTCCCTTAACCTCTCCCAGTTGATCGGGATCGAGGTCGTCAACGTCTATTTCGTTCTCAACGGGAATTATCGTTCCACTCATAAGCACCTCCTCAATTTCTCGAACCTCTTGGTTGACTTGGTTCAGTTCGGTTTCAATTCGCTCAACCCGTTTCTTCAGGGATTCCTCCCCGAAGGTAGGGACGGCACACAAGATCACCGCAGCCAGTATGCACACAAACCGTCTCATGATCCCCCCCGGATCACTCGCCTTGCGTCTCGGCCTCAAAACCCGCTTGCATAGCCTTCAGATCACCGTCACTGATCGGGAAGGTATCCATAAAAAATTTCTCATAGGTTTCGAACGACCCGGAAACCATAGAAGCCGCAAGGGACCTTACCACTGAGGAAGCAGCTTGACGCGCAACCCCGGCCTCTCTCGATGCAATGGCCTCCCTGATCGTCTGGTTAATGTTCGGGATTCTGTCTTGGAGCTCCTGAAGGGAAGCATTCTCCTTGTCGATAGCACTCTGTGTTTTTTCGATCAAGGCAGTCTGGATAGAAATATCCTTCTCAACCGCCGTCAATTGTTCCTTCGCAGCTTCGAGAGCCGCGCTTTCCAGGTCCGGATCCAAAAGGCTGATCTTCGCTTGGAGGTCGGCTTTCAACTGGAGGGACTTTTCATTTTCGGCCTGCAGACCTGATAATTTCCCTTTAAGGCGATCGACCAACACTTCCTTCTCCTCGATGAATTCGCGGTCCTGCCGCCGTTCATTTTTGAGAGATTGTATATCCATGTCAATACCTCCATGAATCATAGATTTTATGTGAGGCCCGATCTTCCCCGGCAAGGACACCGCCCCGCCGGGTACTACTTCGGGGAGAGGCAGACAAAAGAAAGGCCCGGTACAACGCCCCGGGGTGGCGGGTTCAACTCTCTATCTTCGGCCATCTGGCACAACTGGAAAAATCGGGTATCTCTCGCGCTCATCATTGTGTGTCGGCCTTCGTGGAGCAGGTTGAACGCTTTCCCTTACCAGCTCACGGAAAGCCAACTCACCCGGAGAAGGTAAGTCCCTTCCGAGGTTGACGGATCCCGATGAAGAAGGTTCCCCTCTCACGGTGGGTACACTTGTACCCTGGCCCCTGTACGTCACGATGCCCGTGAATGGCTTTCGTCCGCCGATACCGGGATCAATGACCCGGCGCCTTGACGCAAACGGCCTTATCGGAGGGTTTTCTTCCCTTGCCTGTGTCTCCATTTTGGGGAAAAATTCAGCCGTATTGTCCCTGAGTTCATCCATGCCATCACCTCCTATCGAATGACGTGACTGGCTGCGATCCTGACCTGACCCGCTGCTTCAGCCTTGGCGAAGGCCACATAGATGGAAAAGTCGTTCATGAATTCCGCCCGAAGGTTCGCGTCATTGGCCCATTGGCTCTTTGCCTGCTGCTCGATCCCATCGACAGGGGAAAAAGAGTTACCAAAATCCGTCTTCCCCGTTTTTGCCTGCTCGATGTCTCGTATAACCCGCTCACGTACTGCCAGGATATCTCCACTTGGAGGAGCGTTCTCCAACTTCCATTTTGCGACAGCCTCATCCACCGTCTTGGAGATGAATCGATCCTTCGCCGCGTCACCCTCTTTAAGGCTGATTTGGTTAACTTTATCGACAATCCCAGGAATCGACATGATTTCATCAATCAATTTGTTTCCTTGCTCTTTTGTCAACTGCATAGCATCCTCCTTGACTTCGTTATTTTTTACCAAAGGTCTTGATCTTCTGCCGGAAGAAGGAACCCGGCACACCCAAATTCAGCCCCAGCCGCACGATAAGAGCTTCCCTGTCACTCGCAGGCAATTCTACGAGCAGACGTGTCGCCTCATCTACCACGGTCTCATTTTTCAAAAGCATCTTGATGAAATTCTTTTCCAAAGTCTCAGGCTCAACGATCTTTAGCACTGCCATGGCCTATTTTCCCCCTTTCTGGGTAAGATATTCTCTTCGCAGTTCACCCTCAACCTTAGCCGTATTCCAGACAAAACCCTTAAATCTCGTTTGCAGGAAAATTGGGAGATTGATTGGTACAGCGGCCATGCTTAAAGCACACCACGACCGGAGAAGGGCTCCTTCAACCTCCTTGAGTTTCGAGCCCTCATACTCGCTCACCGCAAAGAAGAGCTCGTGATTCGCACCCCGGAAAGCCTCAGCCAATCGGGTAACCTTGGCCTCGCTATCCTGCAAGGTCTGGCGAAGAGTTTCGAGGAGGTCAACCACATCCTTCTGGTGAGACTTGTGTTCATCAATCCTGTCCGTATCCTCCTTGAGATCGTTCTCACCCTTTTCATTCCGTGAAACCTGCTTCAAGGTCACATTCCGACATTGGATCAACTCTTCAAGTTCATTGTTCATCGAATTCACTCTGACCGCCGTAGCGGAAACCCGCTTCCGAACGTCCTCCATGAAAGTCGATTCCACCTCAAGCGCCGTCCGAGCCTCAAAATATCTGGCCTGTAATACCTTCAAAATTTCTTCCATTACCTGTCTCCTTTCATTTTCGTGTGCCTCCTCTTTCCAGAGCACCGTCTTGGAAGAGCAGGATGAATGATTATTTCAAAGGGAATCACCGTCCCCGCCGTCTTGATGCCCGCTGCCTTTCGATCCGGATCCTGCGTCTCTCTGACAGAAAACGCTTGAAGCGTACCCTTTGCGAGGGCTTTGAAATCGAATGCACCTTCAGTTCCCGTTGAGTTTCCGCGTGCTGACGACGCAAGATCATTAGTGCCGTTTCAAGACTTCCACGAACGATAATCATTTCGTCTCTCCCTTATGCCCCCCGAGAACTCGGAGAATGCGATAAACCTCGCTCCGCAATTGCGCCTCTATCTCTTTCTCATCGCTAAGAACTGCGAGCGATGCAGCCATCCGTCTGGGAAGGTTCAAAAATCCTTGGCGCGCCTCACTAACGACGCCCCGAAGCCAGGCCTTGGATTGTTCCCTGACGATAAGCTCGCCCTGTTCCTGCTTCGCCTTTAACTCTTCCCGGAGTGCCTTCGCGGTTTCTCTCCGGAGTTTGGCCGCCTTCATCGCGTCAAGGGTGTCCTCTGCTATGTTCTTTCTCCACCATTCGAACCCGGCCAACAGAGGATATTGATTCCTGGCCGATCTCGGAAAGCCTTGACTGACCCAATTCGCTAAAGTCGTCTTGGTGATACGGTAAAATCGGCAGGTTTCGCGTGATCCGAGTGTCAATTCATCAATTCCCATAGCCATCCCTCAAAGGTGTAAAGTAAAGGTGAAAAAAAGTTCAATCGCTCCTGACAAACGCGGTTTGGCGACCGCATACGATTGACCCTCCTGGAAGTACCTTGATTTGTCAGTAATCTGACGCTCATCCATCCCTCAGTCTTCAAACCTTCTCCTTCTCCGTTCCTTCTCCCTTGCCGTGATCCACTCCATGACAGCCTTCTCTCTCCATCGTGTTGACCCTCCGATCTTGATGAATGGAGGAAGAGAGATCCCCCGAGACAGCCATGAATAGACGGTCCCCGGTCTGACATTCAGCACTTCAGCTAATTGAGTAGGGTTAAGAAGTCTTTCGAGGCTCATTCTCCTTCATCCTTGTCTTCAAGGTCATCCACCTCAACCGGTATCCGTTCCGTTGTCCCATTGTCCCCGGTACTATATACCGGGGAACAACGGGGATAACTGGAACAACGGTCGCTGTCCCCATTGTTTTCTTGCCTATTGGAACAATGGGACAACTCAATATTTTCAATACGTTGTGCTTTCTGGTTTTCTGTTTGCCCTGGAACAACGGGACAATAGAGGATGGTTTTAGGCTGGCGGACGGCTGTTTTTGTCCAAAATCTTCCGTCGCCTTTCGTCAAGAATCGCCTGAACCGTTTCCGGTTCATATCCATTTCGGTCTTAGCGAGTTTGAAAAATTCGGTTTGATTTGGTTGTTTCCCGTGGACTTTCTGAAAATCAGAAAGGAGATCCTGCATACCGAAAAGGGTGTCCTCATCCGGGTCCCGGGCAAGATAGAAACCCCGCGAAGGATCAAACTTCAGGAAGATCGAAAAGGGTTCAAACCGGGTCTTCCCCCTAACCCCAAAACGGAAGGGTAAGTCCTCTGATTCGTCATCGTCTGCAGCTTCTTCTGATCCGATCCCCCGGACCCGTTCCAGCCCGAGAACCACGTCACAGAGGTCTTGAATAGCCGTTGAGCCCTTATACTGCCTGTCGTTCGCTTTCGCCGTGTGGTGGATGAGGATAACGGTAAATCCCATCTCCCTGAGTTCCTTGTGGCGCGCCATCAATAGCGCCTGATCCTTGCTCGAATTCTCATCAAGGAAGTTTGAGGATCGATGAGTATCTATGATAATCACTCCAGGGGAAAGGGATTTATAGAGGTTCCAATCATCCGAATCAAACCGGGGTGGAGGAAGAGGGTTTGAGATGTGCCACACCTTCATTTCGCTTGGCCCGAGAATTCGAGCTCGATCGCAAAGAGTCGCTAAGGAGTTTTCGAAATCGACATAATAGACAGGTGTCTTTAATGCTGCGAGTCCAAAAAGGGTCCGCCCGTCCGCAATGGCAGAGCCCACCTGAAGAAGTAACCAGGTCTTTCGAATCCCGCCCGGCCCATGAATGACGATCACGCTGTTTTTAGGAATGGCCTTTTCAAATATCCACTCAATTTTAATTTCCAGACTGGCAAGTTCCGCGAAGGTCGGAAGGATAAGCCCCGACTTTTCTCCGGTCCATAGTGGGGTTGATTCCACAAGTTCTAAGAGGGAGTTTTTGCTTCCGCCATTATTTAGCCAGTCAGAAAGGTCCCCCTTCTCTGGCAACCCCGGAAGGTTGACAATCTTGACTGTCCTGGCAATCCCCTGGATGGACCGCGCAACTCTCGAGGCATGGTTACGCCCTGGATCATCGTTATCAGGAAGGATCACCGCGTCACGGTTTTTCAAATATTGATTGTAGGAAGGTCGCCACTTCCCGGCCCCCATCGGGTTTGTTGTCGCTGTCAGTCCTTCAGAGATAGCCCTGTCAACGTCCTTTTCCCCCTCAGTAATGAAAACGGGGTCGGACCCGTTCAAGAGTTCTGGCAATCTGTAAAGGATAGGCTCGATCCCCTGAAGGTTCCAGATCGATCCCCCGTTTCCGTCCGGCCTTCTTTGGCTGAAGTCTTTCGGGTTATACCGTACAGTTTGAAAAACAACCTTCTCGGTTTCGTCTTGATAATCATAGATGGTTACGATCTGCCTCTGTGACTTATTTTCTTTCCTTGCAGGATCTTTTGAAGGATCGTACAGGCTCCCGGAAAAGCCACACCCGAAACAATGAAATGTCCCTTTCTCATCGTTGATCGACAAGGAAGGACTTTTATCTTCATGTTTGGGACACAAGGCTTTCCATTCCCTTCCTGATTTGGTGGCCTCTACCTGTATTTGAGACTTCGTTTCAAAGTCGAATAAATAAAAGGCCTGTTTCATCTTGCGTCCATGGGGAAAAGTTCGTTTGATTCCACTCCCAGCGCCTCTGACAGCTTCCTCTTCTCATCTTCTCGGGGTTCCATGAGACCATTCTCAAATAAGCTGATTCGCGTTGAGCTGATCCCAGTCGCAAGCGATAACCTCAACTGCGTTATCCTTCTTTCCGCGCGTAACACTCGCAAGTCCTTCATAATCTCATCCTCCCTAAAACGAAAAAGGGGACACAGAATTTGTCTGTTCCCCTTGATGATAGAAAAATTTTCCTTCGGAAAAAATGGTTCAAGAAATCTTTCTATAACCCATTTTCTTAACCTGAGTTTTGGCTTTTCTCGGTCTTCCTTTTCGCTTTGCAACTCTGATCTTTTCTAACCTCGCTTTGCTGACTGGGAGAAATGGCCACATCTCCACAAACTTGTAGATCGCGTCGGCCTTCGAAATCCCTTCCCGTTCCATGATCCATTTCAGGTTTTCCGCTAAGTCTTCATCCAAAATATAGACTTTCATTCCCGGTCGGCGGGGTAGTAGCCATGGCCATAAAACCTTCCTGATCTCTGCCAGTCTTTCTGTTTTTTGAGAGAACTTGAATTCCGACAAGAGATCTACGATTCTTTCCATAACGAATGGAACAACTATAATTCGAGGATTTCCTTCGATGAGCCTTTTAATAGCCTGGATCGAACCATCTTTCGCGGCCTCTAAAAGGGCGATCTCGTCTTCGGTGATCCATACATAGCCGTCTGGATAAGGACCAGCATTAGCAGCACGCCAAAAAGCCTCTAACCCCTTCTTTTTGGCCTCTTTGATCTCGTTCTCATATTGGTCAATGAGGTATGCGAGTTTGTGTGAATCCTTCCAAATGCCTTCGGAATCCGAAAAGGGTAGGGACTGGTTTTTTGATTTCTTTATTCCCATTGCCACTCCTCCATGGTTCCTCAGAATGACGGAGGCCCAGGGTCCTGAGGATGGGACCTTTTCGGGTAGCTTGCCCTATGGCCTCCCTTCAATCACTTCAATTTGATGTGGGGGATTTTGTGACAGGGTCCGTTCCTTTTAGCCTCTGTTGCGGGTTTCCCGTCACTTCCTCCATTTTACGCTTCTTGAATAAATTCGTCAACTTGCATTTTTCTAAAAACCTTGCTATCCTTGCAAAAGGTCCAGATGATCTGGAAGGAAAAATAGAGAAAAGATCAGGTTAAGATCGAGGTCAAGGTTCAGGTTAAGAGAGTTTTTCTGTTTCAACCTTAGCCTGAACCTTGACCTTAACCTGCACAGCAGGTAGGCTTATTGGCCCGGTTCATCTCAAGACGATTGTTCCACCTTATCTTTATTGTCATCGGGGTCTCCATCTTAGTTTTTCTGATGCTCCGGCTTATTCCCGGAGACCCCGCACATCTTCTCTTAGGCGAGTTCGCCTCTCCCCAGGAAGTTGCGAGGATCCGTGATAAACTTGGGCTCGATGGCTCCTATCCCTATCAGTACTACATCTACCTGAGGAGCTTGCTCAAAGGGGATATGGGGGTCTCCATACGCTCTGGTGTTCCGGTTTTTCAGGAGATCTCTGTCCGATTCCTGGCCACGGTCGAGCTTTCCATCGCTGCGATGATGATCTCCAGTTTCATCGGGATCATAGCAGGGGTGATCTCTTCGGTCCGGAGATACTCCGTCTTTGACTACTCCTCCATGGTTGTGGCCCTGGCGGGGATTTCAATGCCCATCTTCTGGCTTGGCCTCATGCTCATGTACTTCTTTTCTGTCAAGCTGGGCGTTCTCCCCATGATGGGACGGTTCACCATGGGGCTCGAGCATCATCCTCTCACCGGTTTTGTGACTCTGGACAGCCTTCTCAAGGGGGACTTCCGTCTTTTTGGAAATTCTCTGAAACATCTTATTCTTCCTTCATTCACGCTTGCGACCATTCCCATGGCGATCATCGCCCGCATGACCCGATCAAGTATGCTGGAGGTGATGTCAAAGGACTATATCCGAACGGCAAGGGCGAAGGGGTTGAGCGATCGAAACGTCATCTTCAGGCATGCCCTAAAGAATGCCTTTCTTCCCATTATCACCGTCATCGGTCTCAACTTCGGTCTCCTTCTGGGCGGGGCGGTCCTGACGGAGACCATTTTTTCATGGCCGGGGCTGGGCCGTTATGTTGTGGACTCGCTCCTTGCGAGAGATTATCCTGCGGTTCAGGGATGTATCCTTCTTTTTGCAGTGATCATGGTGATGGTCAATCTCCTTGTGGATATTGTCTATTTCTACATCGACCCGAGGCTCCGAGTAGATGGAAAAAGTTGAGATATTTGCCGAGATGAAAAGAAACAGGACGTCCATGGTGGGGCTTATTCTCATCCTGGGCCTTGTCGCCGTGGCTCTGATCGGGCCTTTCATTGCTCCCTACAATCCCCTAACCCCGGATCCGATCAATCGGCTGCAGGGCCCTTCCTGGGTCCATCCATTCGGAACAGACAGCCTGGGCCGTGATATCCTGAGCCGCGTCATCTATGGGAGCAGGATCTCGATCATCATCGGTCTTATCGCCGTCTCCATTTCCCTGGTCCCCGGAACGATCCTGGGACTTCTTGCCGGGTTTTATGGCAGGAGAGTCGATGAGTCGATCATGCGATTGATGGACATCATGCTGGCTTTTCCGGCCATTCTTCTGGCCATCTTTATTACGGCGATTCTCGGGCCGAACCTTCTGAATACGATGATTGCGGTGGGGATCGTCTACATTCCCCATTATGCACGGATCGTGCGGAGTGCAGTCCTTTCGCTGAAGGAGCAGCTTTTCATTCAAGCCGTAAAATCCCTCGGCGGGAGCAATCTTCGGATGATTGCCCTTCATATCCTTCCCAATACGATCCCACCGATCATTGTCTATGCGACGCTCGGGATGGGAACAGCGGTCCTTCAGGCGGCAGCCCTGGGATTTCTGGGTCTCGGCGCCCAGCCTCCTACGCCGGAATGGGGAGCGATGCTGAGCGAGGGGCGACAATACATCCAGAATGCGCCCCACGTGGCCGCTTTTCCGGGGTTGGCGATCTTTATGCTTGTGCTGGGGTTCAATCTTTTTGGAGATGGGCTGAGAGATGTGCTCGATCCCAGCTTGCGATGAGGGTGAAGCCCCCTGAATCTGGATTTGGGTTTAATGATGAAATTGACAGGCTTCTTCAATTGTGATACTTTCACGGTAACTTAGAGGAGAGGATAGGATGAGCAGGGTTGCGATCTGGGGAGCCGGAGCCATCGGGGGAACGATTGGGGCAAAACTGGCCCGTGAAGGGGAAGATCTCCTTCTTGTTGATGCAGTGGAGTCCCACGTCAAGGTGATGAATACGAAGGGGCTCTTTATCGAAGGGGACGGAAACGGGTTCACCGTCAAGGTGCGTGCTCTCCTTCCGGAGGAGGTGGAGCCGCCCCTGGACATAGTCTTTCTTGCTGTGAAGGCGCACCATACGCTTGATGCGGTAAAGAGGGTAGGGGCTCTTCTCAAAGAAGATGGGATTGTCGTCTCCCTCCAGAACGGACTCAACGAAGAAGTGATCTCCGAAGAGATCGGCCGGGAGAGGACAATGGGAGCCCTCGTCAATTTCTCCGCTGACTATATCGCGCCGGGGCACATCCTCTACGGCGGGAAAGGAAGCCTCATTCTCGGTGAGTTGGATGGGCGGATGAGCAACAGGGTTCAAGGGATTGCGGCCCTCCTGAACAAGGCGATGCCTGCGCGGGTAACGAATAACCTCTGGGGCTATAAGTGGAGCAAGATCTGCTACGGGGCGCTCCTCGTGGCTACGGCCCTCGTGGACGAACCTGTTTACGAGATCGTTCTTCGTTCGGAAGAGATCCAGAAGATGCTCGTTGCCATCGTCTGCGAGCTCCTGGAGGTCGCTTCGGCCTATGGAGTCAGGATCGAACCTTTTGACGAATTTCATCCTGACCTTTTCCGGAAGGCGTTTCAGGGAGATGGCGAGAGCCTTAGGATGGCGATGGCGGCGATTGCAGAGCATTATCGGAGTCAGACGAAGGGGAAGACGGGCATCTGGCGGGATCTGGCTGTCAAGAAGAGAAAGACCGAGGTGGATGTTTTAATCGGGAGGATTCTGGAGAAGGGGAAATCCATCGGGAAAGACTGTACCATGACGAGAAGGCTTATCGAGCTCATCCACGAAATCGAAGAGGGAAAGCGGCCCATGCAATGGGGAAACCTCGATGAACTCATCAGGATTCACGAGGCAAGACATTGAGTTCATCCGGGTGAGAAAAGGAGGTGGGTAAACTCCAGGGGAAAACCCGATTGAAAGGACTGGATTCCCCCGTATCAAGTACGGGGCAGGCTTAATCAAGTCCGTAATGACAGGATGTGCAAAGTTATTTCTGAGAAGGTAGTCTTGCGGGTTAGGTTCATCCAAATCATTCAAAGGAAAGGAGGAATAGTGATGAAGAAGATTCTCGCTTTATTGGTAATTGTCCTGGCATTGATGGTGTTGGTCAGCGGCACGGCCCTGGCTCAGAAGAAGGGCGGGACACTGACGATTGGAAGGCCCACCGATCCGGTTGCCCTCGATCCTGCCCTGGAGACGACAGCACCGGGTGCGTGGGTCTACTTCAACATTTTGGAACCCCTTCTCGTTCTCGATCATGACATGAATATCACCTTCAAGCTGGCAACCGATTACAAGGTTCTGTCCCCTGAAAAGGTGCGGTTCACTCTCCGGAGAGGGGTAAAGTTCCATGACGGAACGCCCTTTAACGCGGAGGCCGTTAAGTTCACCTTCGAGAAGGCCTACAAAACCCAGCCTCAAGCCCGATGGGCGAGCCTTGCGGGCCCGATCGACAGAGTAGATGTGATTGATGACCACACGGTGGATGTCATCACGACAGAGCCCTACGGGCCTATTCTACGGAGCATGGCGATGTGCTACACGGGAATCCTGAGCCCCACAGCAGTCCAGAAAATGGGGGAGGAATATAGCCGAAATCCCGTCGGGACGGGCCCCTTCAAGTTTAAGGAATGGAAGACCAACGATCACATCACCCTTGTGAGGAACGACGACTATTGGGGAAAGAAGGCCCATCTTGATCAGGTGGTCTTTCGCGTCATCCCTGAAGAAGGAGCAAGGACCATTGCCCTTAAGACAGGAGAGGTCGATTTCATCATCCACGTGGCTCCGGCTGAGATCGCCAATTTTGAAAAGGACAAGGCCTTCGTCGTCCATAAAACCACGGGTCTACAGGTTTTGCATATCGGGTTGAATCTTGCAAAGCCTCCGTTGGATGATGTGCGAGTGAGGCGGGCCCTGGCCTATGCCATCAACGGGGATTACATCCTCCAGCATATCATGGAGGGAGCAGCCACAAGGCCGAGAAGCTACGTATCGCCGGGTGTCTTCGGTTTCAAGGATATGAATCTGGATAAGCTTTATCCCTACGATAAGAAAAAGGCCTTAGCCCTTTTGGCAGAGGCTGGCTGGAAGCCGGGTCCGGACAAGATCCTGAGGAAAGGGGACGAGAAGCTCACCCTCACCCATATTGCTGCCAGGGGAAGGTATATGAAGGATGGTGAGGTGACCGAAGCGGTTCAGGCCATGCTCAAGGAGATCGGTGTGGATGTGAACCTCCAGTTCGGGGAATGGGGGTCGGTCTTCACACAGATCCGTTCGCCCAAACTGGACCACCACATGTTCACCCTGGCCTGGATTACCACCAACGCCGATGGAGATTATTCTTTCTACAATCTCTTCCATTCGAAGGGAATCCCACCCACCATGTGGAACTCCTATCGGTACAACAATCCGAAAGTGGATAAACTCGTCGAGGAGGCAAGGGCAACCCTGGATTCCAAGAAACGGGAGAGACTCTATGGGGAGGTCCAGGATATTCTGGCGAAAGACGTCGTGATGCTTCCCATCTATAATTCAAACATGGTCTATGTGAGTCGAAACTATGTGAAGGGATTCAGGGTCCACCCGGTAGAGTATAACCTCGGGTTCGCCGATACCTGGCTGGATAAATAAGGAACCTCAAGCGCCCCTCCCTCATCCACGAAACCCCGAATTTTCCTCTCCCCTCCGGGGGAGAGGATTAAGGTGAGGGGGCAAAGGGGGAGAAAAGTTTATTTCGATGGTTCGAGGATGCTCAAGTTCATTTTTAAACGATTGTTGCTGGCCATACCGACGATTCTCGGGGTGATCTTCATTGTCATGCTCACGATTGAGCTGGTTCCGGGAGATCCTGTCGAATTGATGCTGGGCGAACATGCAACCAAAGAAGCGGTTCACAATGTCCGGACCGCCCTCGGACTGGATAAGCCCCTTCTGACACGGTATTTTCTTTATCTGAAAAATCTCGCCCGGGGTGACATGGGACGTTCGATCCGGGAGAACCGGGCCGTAGCAAAAGAGATCTCCGATGTCTGGCCAGCCACCCTCGAATTGACGTTCGCCGCGATGGTCATTGCCACCCTCATCGGTGTGACAGTGGGCATCATTTCTGCTGTCAGACCCAATTCATTCTTCGATAACATGAATCGGATCCTCTCTCTTTTCGGCCTATCCATGCCCGTTTTCTGGACCGGATTGGTTCTGATCGTCATCTTCAGTTATTGGCTGAGATACCTCCCCATTGGCGGAACCGGATCCCTCAGGCATCTCATCCTTCCTGCGTTTACTCTTTCCCTTCCATCTATCGCCATGATCTCTCGAATGACCCGCTCAAGCCTTCTGGAGGTCTTGAAAGAAGACTATGTAAGAACAGCCAGGGCGAAAGGCCTTTCGGAAAAGACCGTCATCCTGAGGCACGCCCTTAAGAATGCCTTAATCCCGATTGTGACCCTTTCCGGCCTTCAGATGGGACAGCTCATGGGAGGGGCGATCCTTACGGAGACGGTCTTCGCATGGCCAGGCCTGGGAAGGCTCATGGTGAGGGCCATTTTCGCAAGAGACTACATCCTCCTGCAGGGAGCAGTCCTCATCTTTGCCCTTGCTTTTGTGATGATCAACCTGATCGTCGACATCTCCTATTCTTTTCTCGATCCGAGGGTGAGCTATCAATGAAGAACCAGGCTCATTCCTCTCCGGTGAAAGAATTCTGGGAACAGTTCCTTCAGAACCGTCTGGCTGTCCTTGGCCTTGTAATTGTGATCGGGCTTGTCATCGTTGCCATCTTTGCTCCTTTCTTTGCGCCTCAGGATCCAACACTTCAGTCCCTTCCGGACAAGCGCACTAAGCCAGGAGGAAAATTTATCCTGGGGGCGGATGAATTCGGTAGGGATATCTTGAGCCGTCTCATCTATGGAACCAGAGTTGCCCTCCTCGTTGGGATCTTGTCGGTCGCAATCGCTCTGGTACTTGGAATGGTTCTGGGGACGGTCTCGGGCTTTTTCGGCGGAGTGGTCGACAACCTCATCATGAGGAGTCTCGATATTCTCCTTGCCTTCCCTTACCTGCTTCTGGCCATCGCCGTGGTGAGTGCCATAGGCCCTGGAGTATTGAATACGACGATCGCCGTCGGGATCTGGGCGACTCCCGGCTTTGCAAGGATCATCCGGGCATCGGTCATCACGATCAAGAAGGCCGACTATGTTCTGGCTGCGAAGGCCCTGGGTGCTTCAAGCACCAGGATCATCCTGAGCCATGTCACCCCCAATTTCATCTCTCCTGTCATCGTTTATTCGACCCTCTACATGGCCAATGCCATCCTTGTGGAGGCAGCGCTGAGCTTTTTAGGGTTAGGGGTTCAACCTCCGACGCCGTCATGGGGGTTGATGGTGAGTTCGGGACGAGATTTTCTTCTCTCTGCCCCTCACATTGCAACACTTCCAGGGATAGCCATTATGACTACGGTTCTGGGTTTCAACCTTCTGGGAGACGGGCTGAGAGATTCTCTCGATCCGAGGTTGAGAAATGTCTGAAGTCCTATTTCCCCTCTCCCTTGATGGGCATAAGCGCTAACTTAATGAGATAGCGAGATTTGAGAAAATCCCGATAGGGATATGTGAAAATAGACCGGCGATTTATCGCCGGGAACCGGAACCGCAATAAAAAGTCCCGTAGGGACGAATGAAAAAGGGATTTGAAAAATATTTAGGAGCTAAGATTCGATCGTCCCGATGGGACGTTCGTTTCTTCTTATCTGCGCCCCGGCGATAAATCGCCGGGCTATTTTCATGAATGCCCACTTACGGGGCATCAGGGGCGGCTTAAGTTAGCGCTTAGGCCCTTGATGGGAGAGGGTGTGCCCTATACACTACGTAGGGTGCAGGACAATGCCCTGAACCTAACATGGTTCATGGGGTGAGGGTGATCAACCCTCCTCCGAGGAGAGGAAGTATTTAGGGTATTTTTTAGGCGACTCTTTGAACAGGTGACCTTTTGATGGGCAACACATTGCTCGAGATCAAGGGACTCAAAACTTACTTCTTCACGAGGAAGGGTGTCGTCAAAGCGGTCGATGGAGTCGATTTTTCCATTGGCGAAGGAGACACGCTGGGACTCGTGGGCGAGTCGGGTTGCGGCAAATCGATGACGGCCCTTTCCATCATGCGCCTCGTTCCGGAGCCCATGGGCCATATCGTTGAGGGATCCATCCTCTTTGAGGGAAAAGACCTCGTCACCATGACAGAACCGGAGATGCGAAAGATACGGGGCAATCGCATCTCTATGGTCTTTCAAGAACCGATGACGTCGCTTAATCCTGTCCTAAAAGTGGGGTTCCAGGTTGCAGAGACGATTCAACTGCATCAAGAAGTTTCAAGGAGAGAAGCCTGGGAGCGGAGCATCGAGATGCTTCGCCTTGTTGGAATCCCATCGCCTCAATCCAGGGTGAATGAGTATCCCCATCAGATGAGCGGTGGGATGAGGCAGCGGGTGATGATTGCTATGGCTCTCTCCTGCCGGCCGAAGCTCATGATTGCTGATGAGCCGACAACAGCCCTCGATGTGACCATCCAGGCCCAGATCCTCGACCTGATCTATAATCTAAAGGAGAAGGTGGGTTCATCCATCCTCCTGATTACGCACAACCTTGGGGTGGTCGCTGAAGTGGCACAATATGTGGGAGTCATGTATGCGGGTCATATTGTGGAATATGCGGATGTGCTCCGCCTTTTCAAAGACCCTCGGCATCCCTACACGGTTGGCCTCTTTCAATCGATCCCGAAGAAGAAAGGCCGTGGAAAGAGGCAAAAACTTCAGGCGATTCCAGGATTGGTGCCGGATCTTCTCGGTCTCCCATCAGGATGCAAATTTCAAGACCGCTGTTCCCGGGTCATGTCAAAATGCAAGGTTGAAAATCCCCCGTTGGTCGATCTGGATGGAGGTCATCAAGTGAGGTGCTGGCTCTATAGTTAGACATCATTGCAAATTGAAAATTGCAAAATGCAAAATGAAAATCAAGAACATTTTGAATTTTACACTTGGCACCTTGCATTTTGAATTCGAACGGAGTTCGTTATGAGTGAGACCCTTGTTACCATTAAAGGGGTGAAAAAGCATTACCCTATTCAAAGGGGTTTCTTCGGCAAAAAGCCCCTTCTGGTCAAGGCTGTTGATGGAGTGAATCTCGAGATCAGAAGAGGAGAGACCCTGGGACTTGTTGGCGAGAGTGGCTGCGGTAAGTCGACATTAGGTCGGCTGATTTTGAGATTGGAGGAACCTGACGAAGGAACGATTCATTTCGAGGGGAAGAATATCCTCGATGCGAATACGGATGAGATGCTCCGTTTTCGCCGGGAGATCCAGATCATTTTTCAGGACCCTTATTCATCGCTTAATCCGAGAAAGAAGGTGGATTCGATCATCGGTGAGCCATTTGCCATTCATGGCCTCGCCAGTGGCAGGGAGAGGGAAGATAAGGTCCTTGAATTGATGAAGGTAGTGGGTTTGCGGCCCGAGCAGAGAAATCTGTATCCCCATCAGTTCAGCGGAGGGCAGCGCCAGAGAATCGGGATTGCCCGTGCTCTTGCCCTTCGACCGAAGTTGATCATTGCGGATGAGCCCGTCTCGAGCCTGGATGTTTCCATTCAAGCGCAAATCGTAAACCTGCTCATCGACCTGCAGTCGGAATTTGGACTCACTTACCTTTTCATCTCCCACGACCTGAACTTGATCGAATATGTCTCAGATTGGGTGGCGGTGATGTACCTCGGCAAGATCGTGGAGTGGGCCAAACAAGAGGTGATTTACGAAAATCCGATCCATCCCTATTCCGAAGCTTTGTTCTCTGCGTCTCCTTCCACCGATCCTTTGACGAAACGGCAGCGTATTCCATTAGAGGGAGATGTTCCCAGTCCCATCAACCCGCCTCCGGGGTGCCATTTCCATACCCGTTGTCCTCTTCGAATCGATGTATGTTCCGAGGAGGAGCCTCTTTTGACCGAGAGACCGAACGGATCTTTGGTTGCCTGCCACGTAAGATAAAAAAATTCTGGAATAATGGAATAATGGAACATTGGAATACTGGTCAGTTTTCTTTCTTATTTTTCCCCAATATTCCAGTATTCCAGCATTCCATTCATCCATGTCCTATTCAACCCATCGGACTATTTTGTCGAGGTCTTCCCGGGGGGATTTGAAGCGATTGATAGGGCTATTCCAATCGGGGTAACCCAGAGCCAACCCAACGACGATATTCTTATTCTCAGGGATATTCAAAAAATCTTTTATCTCATCTTCGTATGCCGTGATCAAACCGATTGGACAGGTCCATAAACCAAGATCGTGGGCTGCCAGGACGAGGTATCCGAGGATCACTCCGATATCGACAAAACGAGCGGTCGGAAATGAATTATCCTGGGAGATGATAATTGCTACCGGAGCTCCATAGAAGTGACAGCTTCCTTCATTGATGAACTGGTTCGGATCAACTCCCACCTCTTTGAAAAACGGGTTCATCAATTCAAGGGTCTTAGCTCCTCTCTTCGCAATGCTCCTGGGAAGGGGCTTCACATTTCCAGGACCGCAGGAAATCTGCTTCTCCTTGTAGGCTTTGATGAGCCTACGGCTCAGCCTCTCCCTCTCTTGTCTCATCAACACGGTGAATTCCCAGGACTGAAGATTAATCGCTGAAGGGGCATGAATGGCCAGATTGAGAAGCTTTTCGACGGTCTCTCTGGGAACGGGATCGGGCTTAAAGGCCCGAATACTCTTTCTTTCCTCAATCGCTTTGATGAGGTCCATGGTGAGCTTTCCTCCGAAGCTTGAGTTACCAATTTCAGTACAGTGAAAATAACGCAAGGCCATCCAAGATGTCAAGACGGTGAAAAAACGAATACTTGACAATAAAACCGTCTGGGGGTATTTTCAGAGAAACGAAAATGTAGGGCTCGTTCCCCGAACGAGCCGTTTAACGGCGTGATCGGGGATCACACCCTGCAAGACTTTAGCCTGCGGCTACAAATGCGAATAAAACGTCTAAGGAAAGGAAAGATCCGATATGATCCGAGGAAAATTGTGGTTTCGATGTGCGGCGATGCATGACCCGGTTACTCCCACTGTGATTAAGCCGGCCCTGATAGGATGGGAAGCAAAAGAGAGGAAGGTCGACCTCCAGATCGAGAGATCATTTAGCGGCGACGAACTGGTCCGGCGGATGAAGGGATGGGTGACGGTCGATCCAGCAAAAGTGATCGAGGTCGTCAACCGGTTTGGTCGTCTGAAGGTTCTCGATGACACGGAACTGGTCATTGAAACAGAGAAGTTGGAGGACTTTCAGAGCCTTCAGAATGCCCTTGCTGAAGCCTTTGGGAACGAAGTCAACGCCGAACCAATAAAGAAAAAATAAACTCTGGCACCGATGAAAGGAAACCGGACACGCTGTTGACAAGGAGGATCTTATCTCTTCAATGGCCATCGCGAAGACCGGGCTCCCCAGCTCCGGGGGAACCCGGTCTTGCCGTCGCATCTATTTCTGGTGTTCTTTGAGGTAGTCCAAGGCAAACTTCAATACTTCATCTCCCGGCAGGCCTTTCTCTTTCGCCGTCTTAACGTAGTCGGCGAGAACAGGCTGAACAGCCTTCACCCAGTTCTCCCCCTCCTCCTTCGACAGGGTCAGGACCTTGCTCCCCTGTTTCAGTGCAAAAGCCTTTCCAGATGCGTCGATTTCGTCCCAGGTCTTTCCCGTCTTCTCTATCCATTCCGCATTTACTTTCTCTATTTCCTTCTGCCAGTCAGGGGGTATGGAATCCCATTTTTTCTTGTTGATGATGACATACCAGGCACTCGTGAATCCGACGGGCCACGATTCCGTGCTGAACTTCACAACCTCACCCAATTTCCATCCTTCAAGCGCCTCGTAGGGGAAAAAGCCGCCATCCACAACGTTCTTTGACAGGGCGTCGTAAGCGTCTCCCATCGGCATCGCCACCGGTGCAGCACCCAGGGCCTTGGCTATTGGGGTTCCGAGCGGAGTGACCCTCATCTTCAGACCCTTGAGATCCTCCAGCTTTGAAACCGGCTTCTTCACCGTATGGACGACGGAGGGTGGATTCCCGTGGAGATACATTACCTTCACATCATCCATTTCCTTGGGTTTAAACTTCAAGTAGTATTCAGTGAACAGATTCGCCGCCGTAACACAGCTCTTGACCCCGATGGGCAGATCGGAGAACTCGGTCAACGGGAACCTTCCTCTGTGGTAACTGAATACGCTCATCGCCACATCGGACAGGCCTTTCACTACCCCGTCATAAGCCTGTGTTGCAGGGGTAAGGGTGCCTCCGTGAAACATGGTGATTTTAACCCCGCCATTGGTTCTTTTCTCGATTTCCTTGCACCACTCATCGGATATGATGCTTATTTTGTGGTTGGCAGGCAGCAAATTAGAATAATTGAGGGAAATAGTTTTCTGCTGCGCCCCGACGTTGGGCATGAGGATGATGGGAAGAAACATGACCAGAGCGGCACCGACACATTTAATCCATACTGACTGTTTCATAGAAAACCTCCTTTTCCCGTATTTTGTGAAGCCATTTTATTCCAGCACACAGTTTCACACCCCCATTTACTTATAGAGCAAGGTGGGAAGAAACAATGCGAACTGTGGAAAGAGAAAGAGCAATATGGCGCAGCCGACGAGGCCAATGAGAAACGGATAGACACCTGCGTAAATGTCGCCAAAGGGGGTCTTCGTGATGTTTTTGACCACGAAAACGCAGACAGCCACCGGCGGGATCACGATTCCGATCATGACCGTAAGGGTGATCATAATTCCGAACCAAATCGGGTCATAACCCAACTTTACAACAGCGGGGAAAAAGATCGGGGTGGCTAAGATCATGAAGGCCAGATCGTCAATGAAAGAGCCGCCAAGAAGATAAATCATACATATCAGTGCCACGATCATCCATGGGGGTAAGGGCAGGTTGACCACCCAGGTGGATGCGACCATGGGTATTTTAGTGACGGCGAGGAAGTGACCAAGCACCATCGAACCTGCAAGAAGAAAGAGGACCATCGCCGCCGTGAGCAGGCTCTCGGTAATCGATTTGATGAAGGCTTTCATGTTCAGGTCTCTTTTGGCCAGCGACAGAATGAGTATCGCAAACGTGCCAACGCTTCCTCCCTCTGTCGGCGTGAACCACCCTCTCAGAAGACCTCCTGTAACAAGGGCGAAAATGGCGAGGGGCCATATTACCCCCCAGAGCGATTTAAACCGCGCTTTCCATCCGAACTTTTCGGCCCTGGGTGCTATGAGGGGATTGATCTTGCACCTGGCCACGATGAGGAAGATGAAGAGAAGGGCGGCAACGACGCCGGGAATGATGCCTGCGGCAAAGAGCTTGCCTATCGATTGTTGGGTAAGAATTCCGTAAATGATCATGGGGACACTCGGAGGGATCATGATGCCCAGGGTACCGGCGATGGCGACAAGCCCTGCGGAAAACCTCCTGCTGTATCCAAACCGGTCCATCTCGGGGATGGAGACCGCGGCGAAGGTGGCTGCGGTCGCGGTGGCAGAGCCGCAGATCGCCCCGAACACCGTGCATCCCGCAACCGTGGCTATCGCCAGGCCGCCTGCAATATGTCCCATGAACTTGTTGGCAGTGTCATAGAGCCGCTTCGCGATCCCTGCATGAAATGCGAGCTGGCCCATTAAAATGAAAAGTGGTACGACCGTCAGGCTATAGGACTCAAATGAATCGAAGATGTCTTTGGCCACAAGGTTTAACGCAGCCTCCGGCGAGACAATATAGGCAAACCCTAAGAAGCCTACCACAAGCATCGCAAAAGCAAGTTCGAGGCCGGTGGCGAACAATGCTACCAGGATACCAAGACCCATTAGTCCGATCGATATTTCACTCATTGCTGCCTCCGGAAAAAACCTCGACAATTTGCATGAGGATGACTAACATCTGTGTGAAAAAACAGATTCCCAGGCCAATGGCGATGGGATAATAGACGATCTTGATCGTAAGGGAGACTTCGCCTGTTTGGTGGAAGTCGATGCCCAGCCGGACAAGGTTCCACGCGACGAGAAAGCTTATCCCGAAGACGATCAGGCGGGTGAAAAGACCCAGGATCTGCTTTCCGATCCGACTGTGTGCCTGCATGGCCATTTCCATGAAGACGTGGACCCTTTTCTCAACGGCCAACGGCATTGAGAATCCGATGATGATGGCGCCACCGAGGGCCACGATGTCATAGATGCCGGTGATCGGTCGACCAAAGTAGCGCAAAATGACATCGAGTACCGTCATGAGCATGACGGAAATGAGGGTGATCCCGGCGATCACAGCCATGAACGCACTTAATTTGGAGACAATGGGCTTCAATTTATCCATGAATCCTCCTTCGACAAACGCAGCACTTCCACTCCTTCCGGAGAGGACCCTCGAACCATGAAAATTATTGCAGGTTACGGTTAGGGTTAGGAAGCCGGTTTAGGTTAGGTCTTGGGGTAAGGGCTAATTTCATTAGGACCGGCAACCTAACCCAATGACCAAACTGGCATCCTTATTCTAACCCTTACCCAGGAGTCACTATTCTCTACCTAATCTCGCTTTATAAAGACTTTAGATTCCCTTCTTAGATTCCTCTTCCAATGCCTTTCGAAGCTTGAAAGACAGGGGGGTCTCGTCCAGTTCCACGGCGTCATAGGTGACAATGGCGTCCTTGGCGATGGGTTTGATCATTTTTCCCCCACGACTCAATCCCAGGGGAAGATACCGGTTTGATACGCTGTCGTCGGCCCTGACCAGACGTCCGAAAACGGTATATCCACCCTCCCCATCCAGGATATCTCCCGGCTTCAGGTTCTTCTTCGCCACCGATGCGACGTCAGCGATAAAACCGTTCGCTGAGCCGGTTGCCTCCCGGCGAAGCACCGCCGAGGCAACGCTGATCCCGAGTTCCAGCCCGATCAGGTGAAATGGCCTGTATATGGCACCATATTCGCCGGATCCGTCCCGCAGGAAATCGTGCATGGTGAGGAATCTTCGCACGAGGTCGGTCCCCGCCTTGAATACGATGTAGACACCCCAGCGAAGGTGGTTTTTTATGGGCGTACCATCCCGGCTTTCACTTGCCACGATTTCTACGGTCCCACTATGCTCCAGAATCCCCCCATGGGCCTCTGGTTTCAGCACATCAGGCAGGTTCTCCGGTCCAACAGGCGGAAACTGCAATCCGCATTTCTGGGGAATCAAACCGGTCGCGTTAGAGAGGGCACACATTTCTATCGATGATTTGGTGCTGTCCAGAAAGGAGTTGTACATCTGGGCATTGTAATTACCGGTCGAAACCTGTTCCTCAGTAAAACCGAAGTATTTCCACACAGTGTCCGGCGTCGAATAACGGTACTCCGGCTGGTAACGCGTTCCCTTTCCCGCACAGACCACTTCGAGACCAATCGTTCGTGCCCAGTCGACCATTTCACAGATGATTCCCGGCTGGTCGCCATACGCCATCGAGTAGACGAGCCCTTTCTCGTCCGCCTTTCTCTTGAGAATGGGTCCTAAGAGCACATCCGTTTCCACATTGGCCATGACCACGTGTTTCCCGGCTTCCAGAGCGGTCAATGCATGGTACGTCCCGGCCTCGGTTACACCCGTCGCCTCGAGAATGACCTCCAGATCCGCCTGGATCAGATGATCGGCATTGTCCGTGACCATCACCTTTCCACGGGCGGCACCGTCATTGATACCCGATGGGGAATGAACGATACCGACGGCTGCATCAGGCCATCCGGCTGCGATGCACGCCCTCTTTGCCTTTTCCGCATCCAGGTCGGCAACGCTCACGATCTGCATTCCCGGTACCCGTCTTGCCTGGTTCAAGAACGCAGAGCTAAACGTTCCAGCACCGATCACACCTATTCTGACAGGTCTGTTGATTGCTCGCCTCTTCTCCAGAAGGCCGTACAGGCTCATGTCATTGCCCCCCTGCCATGCTTTTCACGGAGTTTCGGCTTCTCTATCTTACCGGTTGCGCTGCGAGGCACCTGGTCGAAGATGAAGACCCGGGGCCGCTTGTACCTGGGAAGATTCTCTTCGCAGAAAATCCTCATCTCTTCGGCGGTCAGGTTTTCAGAGGGGAGAGGGTCGATGACTGCCGCAACCGCCTCGCCGAGCCTCTGGTCCGGAACCCCGATGACCGCCACATCGTGCACCTTGGGGTGGCGCCGGATCACGCTCTCTATCTCGACCGGATAGATGTTCTCTCCTCCCGAGATGATCAGGTCTTTCTTTCTGTCCACGATATAGATGAACCCCTCGTCATCGGTTTTGCCCAGATCGCCCGTGTAGAGCCATCCGTCCTTAAGCGTAGTCGCCGTCAATTCAGGATTTTTGTAATATTCTTTCATCACAGCGGGTCCGCGCACCAGCAGCTCACCGACCTCCCCCGGGGCCACATCAACACCTCTCTCGTTAACGATGCGGACATCCCAGAGCAGGCCTGGCTTCCCGATGGCCCCTATCTTTCTTTCGTTCTCGGAACCGAGGTGAGTGATTCCCGGGCCGCCGGCCTCACTCAAGGCGTAGGTGGTATCATAGGCCATGTCAGGGAAATACTCTTTCCATCTCCATATGAGGGGTGGAGGGATGGGCTGGGCCCCCATGTACATCAAGCTCCAGCAGCTCAGATCATAGTCCTCCTTTTTCAGTTCCCCTTTGTCGAGGGCCCCGAGAATATCCTGAGCCCAGGGAACAAGCAAAAAGACGGTGGTAATCCGTTCTCTGGAAACTGCTTCGAATATATACCGGGGAATAATCTTATCCACGAGCAAAACACCGCGGCCCCCTGCGAGGATGCAGCCGAGGAGGTGTCCAATCGCCAGGTGATAGAGGGGAGCCATCATGAGAAGGCTCTTTTCGTGGGTCCAGCCTTCGTTGGTTGCCTCGTTCACCGCACTTCCTACGAGCATCATCTGACGGTGGAGGACGGGCTTCGGAGCCCCTGTCGTACCGGAGGTAAAATAGAGGGCGCACTCATCGTTGTAATCTACCTTGATGCCCGGCGCCTCGGAAGAGGCCTTCCCGATGACCCTGTCCATCTCCTCCATGCCATCGAAAGGACCGTCCATGCAGATGAAGCTCCGGACGGCAGCCAGATCCTGACGCATCGAAGCGATTCGCGGGGCGTATTCTTCCTCCATGATGAAAACGGCGGGCTCGGCTACATTTGCGCAATACCGGATGTCGTCATCCGTAAAGCGGAAGTTGAGGGGCACAACCCAGGCACCTGTCGCCATAGCGCCGAAAAAGGCTTCCAGCCAGTTTATGGAATTCCTGCCGAGGACATAAATCTTGTCCTTCCTCGTGATTCCCCGGTCCAGGAGCGCATTGGCCAGTCTGTTCATGCGCTCGTAGAATCGGGCCCACGTGATCTCTTTCCGGACGTTCGCGCTGGGCCGTATCTCCACGAAGGCCGTATCTGCCGGGTACATGCGTGCGTTCTTAGCCACCATTTCCATCAAATTCATAGTGCACCCTACTCATCAATTCGATACTTCAGTTCCAAATCCCGATTCATAGTAAAGGCAGTAAATCAGTAGACATGATCTTACGTAGGGCAGGCCTTTAGGCCTGCTTTCCGCAAGGCTAAGGCCTTGCCCTACAAGAATAATATGTCAAGTTATTTTTTGCTTTCACTATAAGTTTTGTCATTGCGAGTGAAACGAAGCAATCTTGGTCCTCTTTGGTGAGATTGCCGCACCCCTTTCAGGGGCTCGCAATGACAGATTGAGAAACAGGTTTCTTTTTCTAAATCGGGATCGAGGCCCACTTCTCACCGGGCGCTGCAATCCATCCCACGGATCCGATTGCACCAAATCTCGCGTCCTACCGAGGTCAGGGACGAGTCGTCAGTAACGGTATGAGCATCCTTATATCGTCAATCGTCTCCATGACGCCCACGAAGTCGATTATTTTTTCGGCGTTTTGCCTGAAGATCGGTTTTCCCGCAAAGTCAACACAGTCCAGGAACCGCTGTTTGTGGTCTGCTTTCGTCAACTCGTTACCAGGAAAACCGGGGGCGATATCCATCTGCCTCAGGTATTCTTTTCCTGAACGGGTCACCACTCTCATATCGAGGGGTGTGTGTCCTCGCGCCTCCAGGGCTTTGTCCTCCATGACTTTGATCCTCTTTATGAGGGCGGCGATCTGCGGATCCCTGATGGAATCCTCCTCGAAATGGGATAGCCTGGAGGACTTCCGCAGGAGCGCGTTGGCGACACAGTACTGGATGCTGAACTGGGCGTTGACCTTGGGGTTATCTCCAATCTCGAAGGTGTGCCCCACAAGCTTGTAGGCGTAAGGCGGCACCGCAATCTCGATCCGTTCGACGTCGGCTGCCCGAAGGTCCTCCTCGACCATCAATTTCAGTATCACGTCGGTGCTGCCTGCGGTCATCGCGCAGCTGGGGTATTTTTTGAAGACGAGCTTGAGGAGGCGATAACTGTCTCCGAGATCGGACGTGGCCCCGTCTCCGGTGAACATGCCTTTGCCGTAGAGGTGAAAATAGCCATAGACTCCGTCCAGGAAATTCTGGGGCCCGGTGATCCTTTTAGAGGCCAGCCGTGCGCTGATGACCCCGGTTTGTGCGACCCGGCCCTGGACGAACCTGACGCCCAGAGACCCATCGATATGGCTCTGAAAGCTTCCACCGCAGTAATTGAAGGCGAGGGCAAGGGCATTCCATGTTTCCTTCGAGCCGAGGCCCAATATTCTCGCAGCCGCTGCGGTTGCGCCAAAGGGGACGCAGATCCCAGTCGGATCGAAGCCGTCGTATGCCGCCTCCGATAGATTGAGTCTCGCAGCCACCTCTGTGCCCACGGCAAGTGCGGTGATGAAATCCTTGCCGCTGCATCCCCCAGCCAGTTCAGACGCGGCGAGGGCTGCCGGGATCACGGCTGAGCCCGGATGGGGACCGGGGGCCATGGCGTCACAGAAATCGAGAGCCCGAGCCATCACCCCATTGACGAAAGCTGCATCATGGGCCGGGATCTTGCCGCCATAGATGAGGATTGTCGATTCCTGCCTTCCCCCGAGCTCTCTGTAGAGTTGAACGGCAGCCGAGCACCCGTCGGCAGTAGCGCCCGCAATCGTGGTCCCGATAACGGCAAGGACCTGCAGCTTCACCGTCTCGAGTGCGGCAGGTGGGATATCGGAGAAATGTGTATTGTGGATAAACGTTACGAGCTTCTCTTCGGCTTTCATCAAGGCCTCCATGCTCGTCTTCCCGATGCCAATGTTCTCACTACTCAGGAATTTTAAATCCGCATGCAGTTCGCATGGCGTCGCAGATCTCCTGGAGCGTTGCCCTGGCAATGACCGCCTCCGTCACGGGCTCCATCAGGTTTATCTCCGGCCGGTGGCTGACCGTCTCGGAAAGGCGCTCCAATGCTCTACGCACGGGCTCCTGATTTCGGTTCTTTTTGTACTCGCGCACATACTCGATACGTTTGGCCTGCATGTCAGGCGCCTGCTTGAAAATATCGATTTCCGTGTCCTGTGCCTCTTCATTGAAAACGTTCACGCCTACGATCGATTGGCTGCCCGTTTCGATGCCGTCCGCCATCCGGTACCGTGCCTCGTTGAGCTGACCCTCCACCCAGCCGTCTTTGAAACATTGAATGAATCCACCCTTACCCTCGATCACCTTCATCATTTCCCATATCCGCTCCTCGATCTCGTTTGTCAGCGTCTCCACGAGATAGGAACCGCCCAGCGGGTCCACCGATTTCATCACGCCCGTCTCATAGGCGATGATCTGCTGGGTGCGAATGGCCAGTTTCTGGGCTTCCTCGGTAGGAAGACAGTACGCCTCGTCATAAGCAGTCGTGTGGATGGATTGCGTGCCTGCCAGCACCGCCGCAAGGGTCTGTATGCTCGAGCGGACGATGTTATTCATGGGCTCCTGGGCCGTGAGAGGCAGGGCCGAGGTCTGGACTGCCACCCTGCACCACATGCTCTTCGAGTTCTTTGCGCCGAATCTCTCCTTCAGGATTCGAGCCCAGATGCGGCGCATGGCCCTGAATTTCGCCACTTCCTCGAAGAGATCCATGTGGACTGCCGAGAAGAAGGCCATGCGAGGGGCAAAGGCGTCAATCGCAAGCTGGCGGCCGAGGAGGCCATTGATATAGTCGCAGGCGAGGGAAAGGACAAAAGCCACCTCCTGAACGGCATCGACTCCTGTCTCCCTGATATTTCTCGAGTTGACGTTGATGATATTCCAACGGGGGGAACGGGGGATCAGGAATTCCATGACGTCGAGGGCGATCTTTACCTGGAGATCGATCGGGAAAAAGGCGGTATTTGCCTGAAAGGTCGGGCCCACGAGTTGTGTGAAGGCGCAGTTCATGATGGTCCCGATGAGGTTTTCCCAGGGAATGCCCTGTTCCTTAGCCATGAGCAGATACTGGGCCATGATGATGGCGGAACCTGGAGGCTGGATGATCAGGGTAGAACTTACTTTGTCAAGGGGAATATCTTTAAAGAGGGCCTTCAGGTCTTCGTAGGTGCAAAGCGATGTGCCTTGAAGCCCCACGTCACCCTGGGCAAGAGGATAATCGGGATCGAGGCCGAGTTTGGTGCCGACATCGGCGTCCATGTTGATTCCCGTCTGGCCGATCCTCAAAAGGTATTTGATGAGTTCATTGCTCTCTTCCGGAGACCCGAATCCGCTTTGCTGCCTCCGGGTCCAGAGGCGGCCGCGGTACATGTCTCTGTGGATGCCCCTCACGAATGGGTATTCGCCTGCATCGGGAAGCGTTCCGGGCCAATCCTGCTGGTCATAGATGCGCTTATACTCGATGCCCGAGAGCGAATTGAAATGGCTGATCTTTTCTCCCTCAAGATGATTGATTTTTATCTCCGAGTCCTTGCTCATGCAGTTTCCCTTCCAAACTCTGAAAATTCGCGAGAACAATGGAATAGATTCGCTTTCCGATTCCCAATATTCCAATATTCCATCATTCCATTCTTCCAGTCGTTCATCTTAAAGCACCGCCCTCTCCACGCCTTTGGTAAAGATCTCGAAGATGAGGCTGGACAGCTCCTTCGACTTCAGCGACTTTCTCGGGTCGTACCAGGAGTAAATCCAGTTCATCATTCCGAACAGGGTGAAGGCGAGTGCCGTAACGATATCCTTCTTGGCCCGTGGCCCGAGGTATTCAGATAAAACGCCCGTGACGATCTGGAAATACTGCCTCTCCCTCGCCTTCACTTGCTTGAAATATTTGGGAGGAAGCCGGTAAGCCTCGTTGAGCAGGGTTTTGGCTGCAAATTCGTGAATGGTATAATGTTCAATGTGACGAAAGATGATGAATTTGATCTTTTGAACGCTTCCTTCGATGCCCGCCAACGATTGTTCGAGGTTCTCCAGATCAAGGTCAACGTACGTTGAGCAGATAAAAAAGAGAATCTCCGTTTTACTCCCGAAATAATGATACACACCACCCTTGGTGACTTTGCTCGCCCGCGCAATATCGTCCATGCTGGTTTCGAGATAACCCCTGGTCCCGAAAAGCTCGGCAGCGACCTTGGCGAGCTTCATTATTTTTTTGCCCTGTTTGGGGTCGGCGGTGTCGAAACGGATGCCTCTTTTTTTCATATGAGTGTTTATACCTACGAGTCGGTTTCATACCGACTGGTAGGTTTATTATACACGTTATTCAATTCGTGTCAAGAAGAAAAAACAGGCGGGATTCGAGCGATTTGCCTTGACTAATTCGCCCCATTTCGATATATTTCCATTGCCGATGCAGGTTCCATGGCGACTGGCGCCCGCTAAACCGTGAAAAGATATTTTTTTTCTTCCTCCTGTTTCTTTTCTTCTTGACAACCTGTGAGGTTGTGCTAAAAATACAGTGACCCAGAAATGGATGAAGGGCAGGAAAACCGCGAAGGCTAATCCGCCTGCGGTATGTTGAAAGAACATGACATGAGACGCGGCATGTCTGGCCATACCATCGCATCCCTCTTTGGGCAAGGGGTAGGTAAAATGGGCGAAGCATTAAGGTTGGATCGAGGGCAGATCGAAGTGGTGGACGACAAGATGGCTGAAGTCCTCCGGCATAAATCGCCTGCCGAGAGAATCCGAATAGGGTTCACAATCTGGACTTCGGCTCGTAACATGCTGGTAGTACATCTGAGGAAAACTCACCCTGCGTGGGACAGGGAAAGGGTCGAGCAAGAGGTAGCCAGGAGACTTTCGCATGGGTTTGTTTGAACTGCTTCAGAAAATCGTGGAGGCGCTCGAGAATCTTGGAATCTCCTATCTGGTAACAGGTGCGGTTGCTGCGATGGCATACGGAGAGCCCCGGCTGACGAATGACATTGATGTCGTTGCGGAAATCGATGAGGGCCAGATCAAAAAACTACTCGCGGCCTTCCCGTCGGATGAGTTTTATGTCAGCGAAGAGGCAGTGCGTGAGGCCATTCATCATCACGGGCAGTTCAATATCATCCACCCAACTTCGGGTCTGAAGGTGGATATCATCATCAAACAAGATACTCCTTTTGATGACAGTCGGTTCAGCAGGGTGCGGCGTATCTATCCTGTGGAACTCTATCAGGCAAACTTCGCTGCACCGGAGGACGTGATCATAAAAAAAATGGAGTACTACAAAGAGGGGGGATCGGAAAAGCACCTGCGGGATATTACCGGTATGCTGAAAATCAGCGGAGATATGGTCGATCGAGATTATATCTCTGAATGGGTGAAGGGTTTAGGTCTGACTGAAATCTGGGAGGCAATTCTGAGGAGACTGGGGGAAAGGCCCTGAATGGATTCAACGAGATTGGGGGGCTACCGGGGGATAAGGATAGCGGACTGGCGGGACATCGTTGCGGAAAAGATAAAGACCATTGCTCAAAGAGGTAGCAAGAAAGATTTCTTGGAAGTGTATTCTGCCATTGTGTCTAACCGGTTTTCTATCGAAGAAACCGTTGTCCTTTTCCGCAGCCGATTCGAATCGACAAATCTGAACCTTTATCATGTGCTCCGGAGTCTGGCCTACTTTGAAGACGCAGATAAGGAACCTATCCGGTGTCGGCGGAAGGTCAAGTGTTCAAGTGGGAAGAGGTGAAGTCCTTTTTTCGAAAGAACGTCCGAGAATTCGGGAGGAGTCTTGAGAGATAGAGGGACTAATGAATGAAGCGTCAGAAGAACTGACGGCCCCAAGTAAGCATCACGGAGGCGCTGGATAATACCGGTAGATCTCCACTGGCCCCGAGTCACGAGAACAGCTATGGGGTCCAGGGGAGCATCAAATTCAATTTCATCTTACCGAATTCGGAGCCGGAGAGGGAACACCCCTACTCTGATATTCCCTACCTCCTTTTGAAAGGGTAAAATTGAGCTAAGAGAGTGTGGACTTCTTCCTGTAATGTTGTTTTTACGTTTTTCTGCCTCCATGTAACATTCCAAGTGGTAATCAACGGGATGAATCCAGGGTTTGGGTCTGCTTTTCATATCCATGCCTTTGGGAGGGGGAACGTCTTGGCAAGCTATTCACGGTCTTGAGTTTAGGGAAAGTCTCTTCTCTGATGGTTTAGACTTACCTGTTAAGGTTTCTTGCTAGGGCTGGCGCCCGAACAGATGAGGAGGATTCTCCGATATCTTGTGGTCGATTTTTCTTTACAAACTATTCCTTTTTTTGTATATTCAATCCATCCACAAGCAAGTTCTTGTCATTAAACGAGGCAAGAAGTGATCGAAAGATTATAGAGGAGGTAACGATTATGGGGAATGGACAAAAGACGCTTGTTTCTGTTCTGCTGATCCTTTTCGCGGTCCTTGCAATCCCTTTCACGTCCCGGGCCCTGGAAACGGAGGATCTCACCGTGCGCGACTTGACGGGCCAGCTTTCCGATGATCGGATCCGTAAGCTGACGGCCGGGGCCGAGGAGAAGCTCAAGAAGGTTCTCGACTTCTGGGCCGTTGATTCAGGCGTGAACAGGCGGGGCAAGATTAGGCTGGAGTTTGATGAACCCCGGGCAGGGACGTACAGTACTGTTTTCATCACGGTGAAGGAGGGCAACGCGAATGTCCGCGTTGTCCGTGTCTTCGGCGTGACGGAGGAGCCCCAGATGGTGGCGCACAAACTGACCCATGCGGTTTTTCCCAGTGCGGACAAGCTGGTCCGCAACATGATGGGAATCCCCATGGAGGTCCGCTTCGGCAATCCTCTCACCTTCCCTATGTGTAGATTCAGCCATGACGAATGGGTCACGGTCTTTCGCAGGAACCATTCCTACATTCCTCTCTCGAAGCTGGGGCCCGACCATGAGGAGTGGGGCATGACGACCCGGCAGGGAGTACCGGTTGTTCTGGATAAGGCAAAGCAGCACATCATGTATGCCGAGTCGGGATCATTCGGTGCCTTTCTCCTCAACACCTACGGTGTGAACAAGGTGAAGCAATTCTACAAGCTCTCGGCCGGTGGCAAGCGTCCATGGGAGGAGGTCTTCGAATCGTCATTCGCCGAACTGGAGGCAAAGTGGCTTCAAGCCCTCGATACGGGTCCTAAACCGGAAGAAAAGAATATCGCTCTGCTGCTCAAGATGGTGAAGAATGATCCTGGCAAGGCCTGTTCAGAGGCACAGCAACTGGGGGCGAAAACACGGCCCAGCCCCTCTCTTGATTTCCCACAGAAGCCCGCAGGCAGGAGAAAATTTTGATGATGCGGAAGGCCCTGTTTTTGTCGGTCTCTTTTGCGTGGTTTTCCCCGTCCTTGCCACCCAGGCAAGCCCGGAGACTACCGTCTTCGCCGGCCACAGGATTCTGCCTATTACCATTGTGTCGAGGATCATTTCGAGAATTTTGAACAAGCGTATGAGGAGCGCTTTGAATGGCAAGGGGTTTTGCGGGTGGCCCCTATCCTTGACCCTGAGATTCGAGCCTGTGTGGAACCTGAACGGGGAGGATTGATTCCATGGCCTGTCCGAAGTGCCAAGGAAAGAGGATGATCATTAGTTTGCGCGCAGGTTTGAATATCTGCCATCTATCATCTGTTTCCGATACTTCAAAAAAGCCACGATTTGATTTTCATATATTCACCTGGGATACGTGATTTCTACCAGTAATTTTCACCGCCAGATGATGGCACAGGCTGAGGACTCGTAGGTGCTATACGCAATTACGGCCTTTCTATAGGTTCAAGAGTTACCGTGGCAGAATTGGCCCGTGAATATCTTTGGTTACGGGCGACGGCGGCAACGGTGTTGCAGTCAGTTTTTCTTGATGGACTGCTCCTCTTTTCGTACAGTTTGACTCATCCGAGGGGGAGTCCTGAAAAGAAGGGGCTGTACCTCAATTTTTGGGATGCTTTGTAGAAAGGACGCGAGAGGCCCCATATCCTCTTTTCAGGTCCATCCGGGTTTCTAGCGGGTTATGCGGCCCGTCTCCCGTTTCGTTTGGCCGCTTCCGGATTCAAAACAGCTTTGGTTAATGCGATAGGATGAAAACTGAGCCTTTGTACCCGCTCTAAACCCGGAAGCACCTCCGTTCATTTAGAGAGAAACTCGATGATGGCCTGGTTGATCTCCTTTGCCCGTTCGAGGAAAAGGAGGTGACCTGTATCCGGGTAGACGTTGATGCGAGCATTCGGGATTTTCTTCGCCATCGCCTGAGTGAGCTGAAGAGGCATCACGCGATCCTGATCCCCGGCAAGGATGAGGGTTGGATTATGGATGAGATGGGATCGGTCTTTACTGTTGAAATTGTAGGCTGCTACTGCCTGACGATTAAAGGCATAAAGGGGTTGAAGAGTTTCCATCCGGATGACAACGCTTCGTTCGATCAACTCGGGATGGCTCCGGGCAAAGGCAGGAGCAGCGGCAAGGGCCATCCCCTTGGGAATGATCTCCTCCGGAGGTAGCCCGGCCAGAGCAGCTACCTCTTCCCATAAAGCTTTGGTCATCTCAGCATATTCCGGCCCGCCGCAGGTGGTGGCCATCAGGACAAGACGATCTACCAGGCCCGGTTGACTGAGAGCCAATTCCTGGGCGATGTAGCCGCCTAATGATACACCGGCCACATGGGCCTTTCCGATACCCAGAGCTTGCAGCAACCCTGCCGCATCAGAGGCCATCAGGGAAACGGTATACTCTTCATCCGGCTTGTCAGACCGGCCTACACCCCGATTATCGAAAACGATCGTTCGAAAGTGCCGGGAAAGATCTGGAATTTGGAGAAACCACATCCCTGAAGGGTAGCCCAGCCCCTGGATCAGGAGAACCGGATCGCCCTTTCCATACTCTTCATAATAGATCTGGATTCCATTAATTGTCTGATACGGCATAACCAATATCCACTCGTTTTAGGGTCGTCATTCCTGCGAAAGCAGGAATCGAGGTTGTGTCTCGGAGGTTCTGGATTCCCGTTCCCCGCTTTCGCGAGGACAAGTTTCACGGGAATGACACAATGGACAAGAGCATGGAAGATCCTTTTCAAAGCGCTAAAGTGTTACCATCAGGAATGCTTGGTCACAAATCCAATCAAAATCGTAAGGAATTCGTTCATCCGTTCGAGAAAGGCCCCATGTCCGGCATTCGGGATCATAATGAATTCGCAATTGGGTATATTCTCGTGAATATCCTTCATGGAACGTTGCGATACAACGATATCCAGATCAGCTCCGACCAGAAGCGTTGGGACCTTAATCGTCTTCATTTCTTCCGGAGATATGGCATAATTCTGAACGCTTCTCGATAGTCGTATAAAACCCTCAAACCATTCTCGGGTGAGCAAGGACTTAAACATCTTCTGACGTTCCATCAAAAAATCGAGATGGGTCTCATAAAATGGCTCTGAATAGATAAAGGGAATGGCAAGCTGGAAAAACTTCGCTCCGTCATTGAGCTCTGCAGCGGTCTCCCATGCCTTGCCGATTTCGAGTAAATGGTTGGTGATGAGGTTGGGTGTATTGAAAAGGCAGAAAGATTTTATCCTCTCTTGATATCGCAGCGCAAACCGCAATGCCACCTGCCCACCATAAGAAAGCCCCATCATGTGAACCCTGGGAATGTTCAGCTCATCGAGCAATCCGAGGACGTCCCCCACATGAATGTCCTGACCGTACTGCTCCTCCATCCTGGAGGATTGGCCTTGATCTCTAAAATCGAGGAGGATCAGCCTAAACCTTCTCGATAGCTCCGGGATAAAGGCCAACCAGCTCATGGTATTCATCATGATACCGTGCAAAAAGATGACTGGCTCGCCTTCTCCATGAACTTCATAATAGATTTTCGCACCATCCTTGAGATTCAGATAAGCCATACCTTTTCCGTTCGTCTATGATGACCTTTCGGGGTTGGCGTGTGCAATACGCTCCCCGCATTAAGATGCATCTCCCTCCCCCCAAAGGACGGCTGCTGCGGCATAAGAGAATCCGATGCCTGCAGAGGCAAGGACGACTCGCGCCCCTTCCGGGATCCTGCCCTTTCTCAGTGCGATATCGAGAGAGATCAAGGGATCGTTGGTTCCGTGGTGGCCCACTTCGTCGAGGGACGAGGACTGCTCAGGCGAGAGGCCAAGTTCTCTCAGGATCTGCTCGCGGTCCTGAGGATGAAGGTGCCGGATGGCCAGGTAGTCCACCGATCTTGCTGCTCCGGCGGCACGTTGGATTGCTTCGATGAGTCTCTTGGCGAATCGACAACTCAGATAGGTGAAGACCGTCTGGGGATTGGGAGTATTGTAATACATGATCTTTGTGCCGAGATTCTCGGGGCTGAAAGGATACATCGTGCCTCCCCCGGGCACATAGACTTCGTCAGCCATATCCGGATCGATGAGAAACGTCATCTCCTGCACGACATTGCTGGGATATCCACGCCGCAGAAGCAGAGCCCCCCCACTGGCCGAGAAGGGAAGCATCCACCGCGTCGCCGGGTTGGCGTAATCCACCAGATCCACATTGCGCGTTCCCCCGGCCAGGAGAACCGTGTTGATGCTTTGGTCGCCGATCATCATGTCACGGGCTAACCGAAGGCCAAGAATGGTTGTAATCCCCTGACCAACGAGATCAAAGGCCCATGCTTTTTTGCATCCCACCTCCTCCTGGAGCCGTATCGAAGCCGTCTGGGCGATGTAGTCCTTGTACTCTTCACCTGTCCAGAGAACGAGATCCACCTCATCGGGCTTCATGCCCCCGGCTCTTTCCAAGGCCTGTTTCGCCGCCTTGACCGCCATGGGGATGGGCTGGTCTTCATCCGAGGGCCGGCACTTCTTCAGGATCCCCAACGCGACAACCTCCGCGGGCGTCAGTCCAGCACGGGCAGCGACCTCCTCGGCGGTCTCGAAATGATCCGGCAGGTAAATGCCGTAACTGACGATTCCCATGGTGCTCTCTTTTTCGTCCATACCGATTCTTACCCGTTGTCCGATTTTCCGTGCTGCTCTTTCAGGATGAATTTCTGGACCTTGGCGGAGGCGACCGTTCGCGGTAACATATCGACGACCACCATGTACTTCGGGACCTTATATTTCGCCATGCGGTCCCCCAGGAATTTTTGCAGTTCTTCGAGGGTGAGGCTTCCTCCTAACTTCAGTTCGACGACAGCCTTTCCGACCTCTCCCCACTTCTCATCCGGGACACCGATCACCGCAGAAGCTGCGATCTGGGGATGGGTTTCGAGGACACGCTCAATTTCAGCGGGATAGATGTTAATGCCTCCGGAGATAAGCATGTCTTTCTTTCGCCCTACGATGGAAAGATGGCCATCCTCATCTATCCTGGCGAGATCACCCGTGTGAAACCACCCGTCCTTTATGGCCTCAGCCGTGGCCTCGGGTTTATTCCAGTAGCCAGAACAGATGTGGTTCCCGCGGAGCAGAAGTTCGCCCTCCTGCCCGGCGAGAACATCCTTGCCATCTCCATCGATCAACTTGACGTCCACGTGAGGCATCGGATGGCCCACTGTTTTCAGCTTTCCGTTCGCCATGAAATTGTTCGGTCCTACCTCGGTCAACCCGTACCCCTCCCAGAGATGGATGCCCTTCTCTCTCTTGAACGTTTCGAAGATCTTTTCCGTGAGAGGCGCACCCCCCGAGACCATGAACCAGATGCTCGAGAAATCGGCAGTCCTGAATTTCGGTGATTCAATCATCATCTGGAACATGGTCGGAACAGCGAAGAAGACCGTGACGCGCTCCCTTTCGATGAGGTCGAGGACAAGATCTGCGTCGAATCGCTGGATCAAAATGTTGGTTCCCAGTGTGTGAAAGAGGGGAAGGGTAAAGACGTTCCAGCCGGCCGTGTAGAACAAGGCCGAGTGAAGAATGGTGCGTTCAGCTCGTCGCAAGCCCCAGCCTATATTTGTATTGATCGAGTTCCAGGTGATCATGCCATAGGTCATGACGACCCCTTTGGGCAGTCCTGTCGTCCCGGAGGTATAGATGATGAGTTGCGGGTCATCTGCGGCAAGCGGCGCTTCAGGAGGCGGGTCGGTGGAGAGCTTTCCCCAGGCTGACGGAAGACTCCTGCCGACGCTCTCGTCTTCATCAAAACAGACATAATGGGAAATGTTGACCTTGGGCTTTAGCTCCGCCACCAGAGAACGGTGCTCCTTATCGAAGAAAAAGGCCTTGGGGGTTGAATCCTCCAAATAATAGATGAATTCATTCACCGCCAGCCGAAAGTTCAGAGGCACCAGGATAGCCCCAAAGCGGGAGGTTGCAAGAAAGAGGGTGATGTAGTCCGCCCGGTTGAGGGCGAGGACAGCCACCCGGTCGCCTTTTCCGATATGGAGATCAGATATGAGAAAATTGGCCATCCGATGGACATCGTCTCTCAACTCCCCGTAGGTGTAACGCCTGTTCCTCGGAATATCCACAAGGGCTTCGGCTTGCGGAAAACTCCCTCCCCAGCGACCGATCCAGTCCCCGTATAACATCTTCTACTGCTCCTTTTTGATTCGAGAGCCCCAGCGCATCAGCAAAACATCCCAGGCATACCCGATGCCGGCTGAGACCATAAGGATGAGATCTCCCTCTTTGATGCGGCCTTCTTCGATCCCGAGTTCCAGCGAGAGAATCTGATCGTTCTGCCCCTGGTGGCCGAACTCTGCAAAGTACCTGGTCTGCTCCGGTCTCAAACCCAACTCGCTCATCAAGTAGTCGTGGGCGCTTCGCTTGACGAGCAGGGTGGCCAGATAGTCGACATCGGACCGGGTGTAACCGTTCTTCTTAAGGGCTTTGTCGATGCAGAGAAGCCAGTTGCTCAAGCTGAGCTTGTCGAGGCGATCTTTCATTCCCACGGGATCCATGACGTCCAGGTACTGTTTCCCGTTGCGAAGGCCCTCAAGGGTCATAGGCGCAGCCGATCCTCCCTGGGGCACATAGACATCCCAGGTGAAGGAGCCGTCGGTCATGAAGTCGCCCTCGAGGATCTCGTTACGAGGGCAATCCCTCTGGACCACACAGGCGGCCCCGCCGGCCGCCAGATAATACATCCAGCGCACACGGGGGTTCGGGTAATGAATCAGATCCGAGTTCCTGTAGCCTGAGGCGACCAGGATATTGTTGATCCGGTCATCGGCCCGAATCATGTCGCGGGCGAGTTTGAGAGCGACCAGGGTGGTACCGCACCGCTGCTGGATATCGAAAGACCACGCCTCCTTCAGTCCCAGTTCTTTCTGAATCTTCGGTCCTACCGGCCAGTTGCGATACTCCTTAATCTCCTCCCCGCTCCAGATGACGAGGTCGATGTCTGACGGTTTTAAGCCCGATTGGTAAAGGGCTTTCCGGCTGGCCTTCAGGCCCATGTCTACCGTGTGGTCCCCTGGGCCGGGGACGTTTTTCTGGTACCATCCGAGCTTTGTCCGGATGACGTCGGCCGGAGTCTCCGACTGGGATGCGATGTATTCGGCATCGTGAAACGCTCTCGGAAGGTAAGCCGAAAGACTGAGAATGCCGGCGGTAGCTTTAGGATTGGGCATTCATGGCTCCCATTTGCATTCCCTCCCCCTTCGATGGGGGAGGTTAAGGTGTGAATCAATTGGGGGTATGTGCCTCGGCCCACATGGATAGGCGTCTTGAAGAAGTTTTGGAGTGCGGGTCATCAGATGTTATGGGTAACCTTCGCACTCAGTAAAACAGAGTCAATACCGGGTTTAGACAATGTAGTTCAATTTCAGAGGTTCCGCTCCAAATCTTCTCCAATTCACCTATCCATGCGGGCCGGAATCCCGCCAATGTCGGGAGTGCTCCCGGAAATGTAATTTGTTTTTGCAACTTCCCTCCCACGAGGGGAGGGGAGATTTTTGGGGAACCAAAATCATATTCCCAGATAGGATCTCCGGATATGATCATTCCCTGCCAGATCCTGTGCGCCCTTTTCCATAACGATCCGGCCATTCTCGATGACATAGCCTCGATCGATGGCCTTCAAACACTGGCGTACGTTTTGTTCGGCGATCAGTAAAGAGACTCTTTCTTTGAGATTCCTTAGTTGGTGGAAAAGCTCGGATACGAGGGACGGCTGCAATCCACCTGAGGGTTCGTCCAGGATCAGCATCCTGGGGTCAGCCATGAGAGCCCTGCCGATGGCCAGCATCCGCTGTCCTCCCCCGCTCAAGGTCCCGGCAGGCTGTTTCACCCGTTCCTTGAGGGCGGGGAAAATGCCAAAAACAAAATCGAGGCTCTCCTGGACCTTTCCTCTGGCTTCGGGAATGTAAGTCGCCCCGGCTCGCAGATTCTCCATGACGGTCATCTCCGGAAAGAGCTCCCTTTCCTGAGGCACCACGGAGATCCCCCGGCGAATCCTCTGGTAGGTTTCCAGGGAGAGCAAAGATCCCCCGTCAAACTGGATCTCCCCGCTCACCGGTTTCACCAGCCCCAGAACGGCATTGATTAAAGTGCTCTTCCCGGCCCCGTTTGGCCCGAACAACCCAACCGACTCTTTCCCCACCTCCAGGGACAAATCCCAGAGGATGTGCAGTTTCCCGTAAAAGATATTGACATTCTTGAGCGAAAGCATCAGGCTTCCTCACCGAGGTACGCCGTAATCACCATGGGGTCATTGGAGACTTCCTCATAAGGGCCTTCGGCGATGACTTCTCCCCAATCCAGGACAACAACGCGATGGGTCAATTCCTTGATGACCCGCATCACGTGTTCCACAATACCGATGGTGATGCCCCGGCTATGGATCCTTCGGACAAGGGCGATCATCTCCATGGTCTCATCACTGTTCAAACCGGCCATCACTTCATCCAGGAAAAGGAGCTTGGGTTGCGTCGCCAGGGCATGGGCAATCTCCATCTTCTTAATCTCGAGGGCCGTCATTCGCGTTATATCCCGGGAGATGTCCGAGAGTTCCAAAAACTCACACAATGCGATGGCTTTCTCTCGTGCCTCTCTCTGTCCAAATCCCTTCCCGAAGAGAGATCCTACCATCACGTTTTCAAGCAGGCTCAGTCCCTGGAGGGGTCTCACCAACTGGAAGGTCCTTGCGATACCCAGTCGGCATCGCTTGTGGGCCGGCAGGTCGCTTATATTCTGACCGTTGAAATACATCTTCCCCTCGGTGGGAAGGTAGATCCCGGCAATGACATTAATGAAGGTGGTCTTCCCGGCTCCGTTCGGTCCGATGATCCCCAGAATCTCATGCTCCCTGAATTCCATGCTCACATGGTTGAGGGCAGCGATGCCTCCAAAGTGTCTGGTCAAATTTTCCGTCTTCAAAAATGGCATAAATTTGCCTTTAAGCCCTGTGGGCTTTCTTCAACTTCTGTCCGATGGTCCCTACGATTCCCTGGGGGAAGAACAAGATGGCGATGACGATAATAAGTCCGTAAACCAGAAGGTGTCCGTAGGGGATCTTCAGCTTCAGGAACTCGGAAATCACCCCCAGCACGACCGCGCCCACCACCGGCCCCCAGGTCGAATGCATTCCCCCCAGAAGGGCCATGGCAATGGGGAGGAGGGTAAAATCGATGGAAAAGCTTCCCTCCGGAGAAACGAAACCGTAGATATGGGCATAGGCTCCGCCGGTGAGTCCCTGGATCGCCGATGTGACGACAAAAATGAATACGAGATATTTGAACACATCAATCCCGCTCGACTTGGCTACGACCTCGTCATTGCGGATAGAAGTGAGGGCGAAGTGAATGCGGGTCCGGCGAAAAATCTCGGAGGCAATGACGCTTACCAGCGCCACAACGAGAACGAGCCAATAGGTCTTGGTAGAATTTCCGGCGAAGATTGCCGATGGGAGAACGGTCCCTTCCGGACCCCCGGTCAGGTCGGGTAAATTTCTTACGATCACCCTGAAGATTTCTGCCAGGGCCAGGGTAACGATGGCGAAATACATCCCCCTGAGCTGCAAAACCGCCATGCCGATGAGCCAGGCAAGCAACCCGGCCGCCAGGCCGCCCATCACGATGCTGATCAGGGGATTCACTCCAGCATTTAAGTGTATGAGCCCGGCAGCATATCCACCCACCCCGAAAAGGCCGGCCATGCCGAAAGAGATCTGCCCCGACCGTAGCAGTATATCCCAGCTCAAAGCCAGGGCAAGATAAATCAGGATAATATCCGTCACGTTCAACAGGTAGACCCCGGTATAGAGGGGTAAGGTGATGAGGACAATCAAAATGGCGATATAGAGAAGATATCTCAGATTTCTCATTTCACCTGTCTCTGGTGGGAACGAACCATGATCACCAGAACGATAAGGGCAAAGAAGAGGATGTCAGCCCACCCTGCGTATCCCCGGAAGGAGAGGACAAAATTCTCGGCCAGCCCCAGAATCAAGCTGCACCACAGGATCCCCATGAGGTTTCCGATCCCGGCCATGGCGATGAGACAGAAGGATTTCATGGTGAAGGGCGCCCCCACCAGTGGAAAGATCGAATGACGGGTCATGAAGATGGCGCCAATGGCCCCCACCAGGGCGATAGAAAGGCTGAATATGAAAAGATAGGTTCGATCAACATGGATACCGACCAATTTCGCCCCTCGGGGATTCTGGCCGACAGCCAGAGCAGCCTGCCCCGTGCCGGTGCGTTTTAAAAACAGAAGAAGTCCTGAGAGCACGATGATAACCGCGCCGACGTAGACGAATTCAAAGGTGCCAAAGGTAAAAGAACCGATGGTAGCCGACGCAGAAACATATGGTAAGGGTAATTTGATCGGGCGGGATGTCCATATTAGGTTCGCGAGTTGTTCCATGACCATGGCCAGGCCAAAGGTCAATAGAAGCTGATTCAACTCCGGAGCCCCCAGGACATACTTGATGATGGCCCGGTAGCTGACCATACCGATCAAGAAGAAGGCCGCGAGAGCGGGGAAGATGGCCACCAGAGGGTCGATGCCGGTATAGACGTTCAGAAAATAGGCAAAGTAGGCGCCCAGCATCATGAAGTCGCCGTGGGCCAGGTTGATGATGCCCACAATTCCGAGGATGAGGGCCATGGGGAGGGCAATGACTGCATAAAGGCAGGCCCTCTGGAGGCCCTCGACGAGGACGTGGGGTTTCCAGAGGGCCAGAATGATGGCCAGGACTAAACTGATGATGACAATCTGGTAGTTGCTCTGTTTGAGCTTACTGAATGGGTTCATGATTGTATCAGTGGGGGCAGCGTCTCAGGTCTGCCCGGCAAACAGGGCGATTACACAGGATCGCCCCTACGAAAACCGAAAACAGGATGATCCACTTCCCCCTTCCCTTTCCCCGGAGTACAGGAGAGGGAAGGGTAATCCCAGATCCAATTAGCGCTTCTCCCAGCTCGGGAATGGATAGAGGAACTGGGCGGTTCCAAATTCAAAGGGCCAGATGACCTGTTGCTGACCTTTCTGCCACTGGAGGATCTTCTGCTTGGTGAAGCCCTGGTGCTTGATGATCTTGCTCGGCTTGATTGTCAGAGTCTCTCCTACGGGAGAGACATACTTCGTTTCTTCAAGGGCCTTGATCAAGGCCGGTTTGTCGACGGTCTTGGCTCTTTTGATGGCTTCAGCAACGAAATAGATATTCGTGTAACCCAGGGGAGCGAAATAGGTAGCCGGTTCCTGTTTGTATTCATCGATGTAGGCATCCCAGAAATGTTTGCTCACCGGGCTCACCTCTTTGATGGAAGGCGCCCACATGCCGTAAAGAACAACCCCGTCTGCCAGGGGGGATTTCCCGAAAGTGGCCGGCCATCCCGGTGGAGACCCTATGAAGACCGGAGGAACGAAACCGATCTCCTTCGACTGTTCCATGATGGGCAGGGCATCGGCATCATATCCAACCCAGAGGAATATATCCGGCTTGAACTCTTTCGCGTGACGGAGTATGGTGCGATAGTCTCCGCCTCCCAGGGCCGCACTCTTGAAGGGCTCTCCATCAAGGAGAGTGGGTTTTCCTTCAGGCGTGAGCCAGTCCTTGTACTGAGCTTGTCCAGCCTTGAACGAAGCGGTACCGAAGGCCCCCTCTTCGTATACCTCAAACCACTTTTCTATTTTGACCTGGGGGTTTTTTTTGGTGATCGCAGTCCAGCCCTCAATGTAACTCTCGCCCTGTTCGTAATCCCAGGGATGAAGGTGGAAGTACCAATCCGCGGCCGGACCGACGGCCTGCTCACAGCGAGAGGACGCAGCGCCAATCCAAACGGTCACCTTCTCATATTTTTTCATAATCGGGATTTGTCCCAGATGCACGCCGCTGGCCATGCCCCCGACCAGCAGGTCAACCTTGTCGACTGTGGCGAGCTTCTCCACGGCGGCCGCTCCCTTTTCCGGCTTCATTTCATCATCGACCACGATCAATTCTACCTGACGTCCCAGGAGCCCGCCGGCCTTGTTGATCTCTTTTACGGCCACCTTCATGGCCTTGGCCGCTTGATCCCCGGTGATGTCAGCCAGGGGAAGAATGGCTCCTATTTTGATCGGCTCTGCTGCCCTTAGTTCATGATTCGCGAAAAAGACCGCTACGAATGTTACCGCCAACAACAGAAAGAATAATCGAGACTTCATCAGGCCACCTCCTCATTAAAGATTTTTTGTTGTTCGATTCCCCCATCGTATTGATTCCTTCCGTCAATCACCCCCTTTGATTCGAAGCAATTTTTGATACATCATTTTTTCCAATCTGGATTCTATCCAAATCGGTGTCCAGTGTAAAGAGAAATTTTTTCAGGCGTACTTTTCGCGCAGGACATTCTTGAGGACTTTCCCTGCCGCGTTCCGGGGCAACTGCTCCACGAAGACCACGCTCCTGGGGACTTTGTATTTGGCCAGCCGACCCTTCAGAAAATCGAGGATCTCGGCCTCTGTCAAGGTCGCCCCGGCCTTCACGGACACGATGGCTCGTCCGACCTCTCCCCATTTTTCGTCTTTGACACCGATCATCGCCACCTCGGCCACCCGAGGGAGTTCGAAGATCGCATTTTCGACCTCGGCGGGGTAGACATTCTCTCCTCCGGAGATGAACATGTCCTTCTTCCGGTCAACGATATAAAGGTCACCATCCTCGTCCATTCGTGCCATGTCTCCCGAATGAAACCAGCCCCCTGAGAAGGCCTCCCTCGTGGCGTCCGGCCGGTTCCAGTATTCCTTCATCACATTGGGACCGCGGATGACCAATTCGCCGACCTCGTTCGGAAGGACATCTTTCATGTCATCACCGACAACCCTTGCCTCCACATGGAGAAGGGCCCTTCCGATGGACCCCGGTTTCTTCAGTGCAAGATCTTTTGGAAGGGTAGAGATGCTCGGCGCGGCCTCACTCATTCCAAATCCCTGCTGAAGGACGATCCCAGCCTCGTGGTATCGGCGGACGAGGCTGACGGGTAAAGGTGCCCCACCGCTCATGACGAGACGGACATTTCTGAAGGCTTCGGCACTAAACGTAGGGTGCTGGATCAAGAAAAGGAAGATGGCAGGGACCCCAAAGAAGAGTGTCACATTCTCCTCTCTCAGGAGCCTTAACGTCTCTCCCGGGTCAAAAGTTCTCTGGATGACGACCGTCCCGCCGACATGGATCATGGGAAGGGTGAAGAGGCCGATGCCTCCGATGTGAAACATGGGCAAGACAAGGAGGTCACGGTCTATCGAAGCGAAGCCCATGTCGAGCTCAAGGTTGATCGCATTCCAGAAGCTGCAGCCCTGAGTAAGGACAGCCCCCTTGGGAAGGCCCGTAGTCCCTGCGGTATACATGATGATATGGGGGGTATCGAGCGTTAGGTTCTCTGTTCCCTCCGGCTCCTCGTCCGATCCCTCAGATAGAGCTTCCTCATAAGACACGGCTTCTTCTGCCTGCCCTCCGATGACTACCTTTCGCTTGATGTTCAATCGCTCGTCTTTCTTGAAAGTCTCTACGGTCTTCGCAAATTCGGCATCAAAGAAGAGCGTCTCGGCGCCGCTATCGGAGAGGATAAAAGCCAGTTCCTTCGGAGCGAGGCGCCAGTTCAAGGGCACAAGGATCAAGCCGATCTTTGCGGCTGCAAAGATCAACTCGACGACCTCGATGCCATTGTACATCAGGTATGCGCAGCGATCTTCTTGCTTCAGGCCAACCATCAAAAGGTAATTTGAAAGCCTGTTCACACGACGGTTGAGCTCCCTGTAATTGAGACGGCGGCTGCCCTGGACCAGCGCCTCGTGGACCCCCGAGAGGTTTTCCCTTTTGGTCAACCACAAGCCGATGCCTGCCATCCTTCACTCTCCTCTTTTTAAGGGAATAGTTTTTTCATCAATTTGGCCATGTTCTGGGCAAAATTGGTCACTGTCTGAAGACCCTCAGCATCCTTCTCTGCATCCCGGGCCCCACCTGCTCCGGCCGTACCCACATTCCAATAGGTAGAACCCGGAACAATCAACCCATTGATAAAAAACCAGAGCAGGAGTTGAGAGAAGGCCATGTTGTGCCCGGCCCTTCGGGCCACGGTAATCGGTCCCCCCACCTTGCCCGTGAGAAATTTATTGTTCCAGTAGGCGACAAATGTTGCACGATCCAGAAGGGCCATCATCTGAGGAACGACAGAGCTCAGATAGACCGGAGACCCCAGGATCAATCCCTCTGCTATTCGCATCTTTTCCACAATCTCATCAAAATCATCTCCCTCGATGGTGCAGCGGCCCTGCCGGGTGCAATCATAACAGCCCGTGCAAGGCTTGATCTCCTTCCCCATCAGGGATATCAGTTCAGTCTCGATTCCCTGTTTCTCCAGTGCCTCCAAAGCGGTCTTAACATAGTAAAGGGTGTTGCTCTGTGGCCTGAGGCTTCCGGCAATTCCCACGACCTTCATCCCTTCTCCTTCCTTTCTCCAAGGTGACAGTTAAGCCAGATCAAATTAGAAGTTCTGCCAATGTCGTCCGGCAGCCCCCAGGAAACGCCACCCGGCTAAACTGTTACTCTTCAAGCACCCCGCGCGGAAGCTTGACGGTTGTTTGCAGGGCCCCTTCCTTCAGTTGTTTGCGCATCAACTCGACGAAGTAATCGTGAGAGAAGCAGCGTCTAAAGGCTTCGCTCTCCGCGTGCAGCCCAGCAGGCAATGCCGTTTGGGAAGAGGCCCTCACCGCCCTTTTGGCTTGCGCCAGTGCGTGCTGAGGGTTGCGCAAGATGGGCTCCAGGAGCCTTTCAGCTTCCTTCAAAACTTGATCCGGAGGGGCAACAGAATGGACCAACCCCACTTCGTAGGCTTCCCTTCCTTTGTAGAGCTTTCCGCTGAGAATCATCTCCATAGCCCGCCCCATCCCTACCAATTGAGGCAGACGCTGGGTTCCGCCACCACCGGGAATGATGCCCACCTTGACCTCCGGCAGGCCGATACGGGCATCCTCGCTGGCTATGCGAAGATCACAGGCCATGGCAAACTCAAATCCTCCACCGAAACAAAGCCCGTTGATTGCGGCCACCAGGATGAGAGGAGAGGCTTCCATGCGGTTGAAGAGCTTCTGGATTCTGGCGGAGAAGGCGCGGGCTTCATTGGGGCTGCATTGCATCATCTCAACGCCGTCTGCTCCACCAATGAAATAGGTGTCTCCCCCCCCTTTAAAGATGATGGCCCGGGCTTGGGTCTTTTCCACTTCCCTCAGCATCTGCCCCAGTTCTTTCATGAGTGCCGAGTCGATGGAGTTGCGGTCGCCGGGGCGATTAATCGTTACCCAGCAGAGATCTCCTCGGTTATCTATCAGGATCCGAGAGTATTCCTTGGCCATTTCTTCTCTCCTGAACTAAATCACCAACCCTCCGTTAGGACTGAAAACCTGGCCTGTGAAAAAATCTGCTTCGGGTGAGGCCAAGAAAGAGACCAGAGCCGCAATTTCTTGAACCTCACCGAGACGCCGTAGCGGGGTCTTTTTAACAATATAGTCAGAAAAATCCTCTGGAAGCCCATTGAGCATGGAGGTCCGGATGTAACCCGGGGCAATGATATTAACCCGGATGTTATATTTGGCAACTTCCTGGGCCAGTGTCTTGCCGAGCATATTGATCGCGCCTTTGGCTGCGCTGTAGTGCAGGGCTCCTGGGGTGGGGGTCAGAGACGCCACGGAACTGAAGAGGATGATGCGGCCGGATTGGTGAACCTTCATCCAGCGGACTGCCTCGCGGCAGCAGTAGAAGACTCCGTCGAGGTTGATGGCCATCATCTGCCGCCACTCCTCATCATTCATATCATCGATGAAGACGGTTCGGCCCAGAATCGCCGCCGTGTGGATCACCAGGTCGAGTCGTTCGGTTCGCTCCCGTAAGACGTCGAACAATGAGGAAACCGATGGGCTGCTGGAGACGTCTACCTGGAAGGCCTCGGCGAAACCCTTCAGACCTGAAACCAATTGAACGGTTCTTTCCGCTGCCGGCAGACTAAGGTCTGCTACAAAGACTCGGATTCCATGGCTGCCTAACTCGGCGGCCGCGGCCTGTCCCATGCCAGACCCTCCGCCGACCACAAGCGCTGTCTCGACCGTTTTGGTTTTCATGGACCCGTTTCGCAAATTCTGGAACTCAGATTTCTCTCTGCTTCTCATAGACCATGGCTGGTTTCTCCGTAGGAAAAACCACCAGGCGATCTGAATCGAGCTGATTCAAAACTCCCCCGGCCACTTCCTCCGGAGTGTCCATAAAAGACCTGTATTTTTCCACGACCGGGGCCATCTCCCGGGCACCAGGAGATACGCTGAAAAACTCGGTGTCTGTCAGGTGAGGACATACGGCCAGTACTCGAATCCCTGTCCCTGCCAGGTCGCGGGCTAAGGCCCGCGAAAAGCCGACCACGGCGTGCTTGCTCGCCACATAAGACGTCACATTGTCCGAATGGGCGATGAGTCCTCCGATGGAAGCCATGTTGACCACCATCCCGCTTCCCTGGGACTGCATATAGGGCAGGACAGTCCGGGTCATAAACACCAGGGCAAAAAGGTTGACTTCAAAGATTTGTCTCCAATCCCCTTCCGTGGTCGACAGGAACGGGCCGTACATCCCTGCTCCCGCGTTGTTTACCAGGATGTCAATCCGGCCCCATCGATCGAGGGTCTGCTGGACGACCTTCCCCCGATCCGCATCGTGGGCCAGATCGGCGCCGATCACTAAGACCTCCCCCCGACATTTCCGCGCGACCTCCTCCAGCCGTTTCACGCGCCTGGCAGTAAGGGTGACGCGCGATCCTCTTTGGGAGAAAGCCTGGGCCAACGCGGCCCCGATGCCGGAGCTGGCCCCCGTCACGATGACGACCTTGCCGTCCAGATCGATCATAATCCCACGGGTTTTAAGAGAGATGAATCAAGTGTCACTTTTATACCAAAAACCCACCTTTCTGTCAAGGAAAAAATGACAGAAAAAAATGATCCCTGCGATCTCATTCAGCGGGGTGTAAGTCCAAAAAGCACGAGTTCAACAATATCCTTGAGGAGCGGACTGGGCATTTTGGGATGGGCACTCGCATTCCAAACGATCCATTTGAGACCGATGAAGTGAGTGAAGCCCATGATCGATCGGCCCAGAAAGACTGCTGGCAGGTTACGGATCTCTCCTCTCTCAATGCCCTGCCGGAGCCCCTGGATGTAACCCTGAGCCACTCTCTTGTAGTACCAGAGGCTCACCTTACGGTCAATCATCTCGCATTCCGGCACCACGCGATAGATCTCCCGGTGTTGTCGGAGGAATTCATAGAAGGCCAGCAATCCCACCCGTTCTGCGTCCCGCCGATCCCTGGTCCTAACCACGGTGCGCTGCAGTTCCCGGCGCATTTTGCTATTGATGTATTTTACAAACCCGTCGATCAGATCCCTCTTGCTGCCAAAGTGCACGTAGAAGGTTCCCTGGGCCACACCCGCCTCGCGGGTGATCTCGGAGATGTTGGCGCGATTAATCCCATGCCGGCCGAAGACCCTTTCTGCCGCCCGGAAGATGGCTTGTCGGGTGTTCTCCCCCTTTGTCAGGGGCTCGCCCTCCGACGCTTGAAGGGGAAGCGGGTCGGGGATGGAAAGGAGGTTCCGTTCGGATGGCCTTCTCCAGGGAGCGCGCCCGCTCACTCCATGCAAGATCAAGTCAGCGATGAGCTTGACAACATCACGTGGCGAAGTCTTCTCCTTCTCTCCCCAATCCATCGAGTGGAAGGAACAGATGCCGATAAGTCCATAGGCAATCATGTTGGGATCAAAGGAACGAATGTTTCCAGCCTGGGCTTCCCGCCGGAAAAAATCGCGGTAGGGGCGGGCGATCGCCTCATAGTAAGCGATGGTCACCCGGTCGGTGAGTTCAGACTCTCCAAGGATGCGATGGAAGGCGAAGTTTTCGCGCCCGTGCTCGTACAGAAGGTGGACGGCTTTCTCCAGACCTTCCTCGAAGGGGATCCCCTGGGAGGAAAGGCTTTCTGCTCGGTTCATAAACCGTGAGATGATCAGATCGTTCAGCTCAAGAAAAACCTGCTCCTTGTTCTTGAAATACTGGTAAAAGCTTCCCATGGAGATCCCGCATCGCCGGGTGATCTCCGAAATCGACGATCCATAATAACCCGTTTCTTTGAAAACCTGATGGGCTGTGTCCAAAATGGCGGCCCTTGTGGCCATGCCCTTGGAAGTCAAGGGCCTTCTTGCGATTGGGGACTGCATTCCCATTTTGCCCTGAACCTTGTTTCTGAATGACCTGTCAGTTTTCGTCATTATAGTGGTTTCCTCGTCAAGACGCAACCCCTTTGTGGTCACTCGTTCTGTCTTGAAGAGAAGAGGAAGAAGGTATAGGCAAGAGGGATACAGTGTACCCGCTGCTTTTCCGGTCGTTACGACGGAGATGATATGGTAAGAGCTTTTCTCCGATCCTCGACTTGAGTGTGTCGGTCACCCGGCCTTAGGGGGCATGACCCAGGCTAATCCGCTAACCACTTCCTGGCCGGTCTGATTCCTGCAAATGGTCTTGAATTTTGCCCGGTTCTTCTCAAGGATGACTTCCAAGACCTCCACTTCAGCAGTGATGGTGTCTCCAATTCTCACGGGGGCCATGAACTTGGCCTCTTGCGACAGGTAAATGGTTCCCGGCCCAGGGAGAATATTACCAAAGACAGTGGAGATCAAGCCGAGGGAGAGGATCCCATGGGCAATTCTGCCTTTAAATGGCGTATTCTCTGCATATGCCTGGTCGAAATGGACGGGATTGAAATCTCCTGTCGCCTTCGCAAAGTGTTCGATATCCTCCTCCGTCACCTGCTTGGGAAAATGGGCCCTATCCCCAATCTTCAGCTCATGGATGGATTTTCCTTCGGCCATGGATTATTCTCCGGTTGTTTTATGACCGCTTTTCCTGCTTTGGCAGGAGATAGGGGTTAGACCATCAGATATTTTTTTCTGACCTCTTCATTCCCTTTCAGTTCTTCAACCGTTCCTTGAAAACGAATCGTTCCCTTGTCCATGACATAGCCCCGATCACTGAGGGCCATGGCCAGACCCACGTTGTGCTCGCAAATGAGCATCGTCGTTCCCAGCTTCTTGATCTCCCTCAATTGTTCTCCCATGGCCTTGATCACAAGCGGAGCCAGTCCCTCGCCGGGCTCGTCGAGAAGAAGGAGTTGAGGGTTTGTCATCAGCGTGCGGGCGATGGTCAGCATCTGCTGCTCTCCGCCGCTGAGCTGGGTTCCCATATGGCTCTCGAGCTGCATTAATTTAGGAAACAGGGAATAGACCAAATCGAGGGTCCAGATCCCTCCGTCTCGCACCTTCCGGGCGACGAGGATATTTTGCCGGACGGTCAGATCCGGGAAAATCCGCCGGTCATCCGGGACAAAACCAATACCTAACTGGGCAATACGATAGGGAGGTCTTCCGCTGACTTCCTGACCTTTGAATTTTATGCTCCCCGACTTTGGCGGTACCAGGCCGATGATGCTTTTAAGAGTGGTCGTCTTTCCGGCTCCATTCCTCCCGAGCAGGCAGACCGCTTCCGATTGGTCGACCCCGAAGGAGATGCCAAACAGGATATGGCTGGTTCCGTAATAGGTGTGGATTCCACTTACCTCAAGAATCATGCCGTACCACCCAGATAGACCTTCTGAACCTCCTCGCTGGCCCGCACTTCCTCGGGAGATCCGTCTGCAATCAGAGTGCCTTGATGAAGAACAGATATCCTTTTGGCAATTCCGAAGACAACGCCCATATCGTGTTCTGTAAAGAGAATCGTAATCCCTCTCTCTGTTGAGAGTTTACTGATGAGACCCATGGTGATCTCCGTTTCTTCAGGAGACATGCCGCAGGTGGGCTCATCGAGGAGCAATAGGTCGGGTTCGGTGCCAAGGGTAATGGCAAGTTCCAGTCGTTTCTTATCGCCGTGTGAGATGGATTCGCCCAGTGTTTTCGCCTGATCCGCCAGCCCTATGTCCTCCAAGACACGCCAGACCTCTTCGCTGAAAAACCTTGTTGCCGATGAAAAGAAACTGAGGGTTGCCTTTCGATGAGATAAGAGGGCCATCAACACACTTTCATAGACAGTCAGCTTCGGGTAGATACTGGTGATCTGAAATGATCGTGTCATGCCGAGTTTGCACCTGCTATAAGCAGGCAGCTTTGTGATTTCTTTGTCTTTGAAGAGCACCTTGCCGGAGGTCGCCCGGTGATACCCGGTGATGAGATTGAAATAGGTGGACTTCCCGGCCCCATTCGGACCGATAATGGCATGAACGTCGCCCTTTCGGACTTCGAGGCTTACTTCGTTCACCGCCCGAAGTTTTCCAAATTCCTTTGTTAATGCCTGCGTCTGGAGAAACATATCAACCCATTTCAGATTTTAGATTTGAGATTTCTAAACCTACAATCTGTGATCTGCAATTCTATTTGGCGCTTGTTATTTGGCACTTGTCTTCCTGGCTTTCCATTTTTCCTGGGCGAATCCCAAGATACCGCCCGGCAGGAAAAAGATGATGACCAGAATGAGGGCTCCCATAATGACAGGCCAGTAGACAGTAAAGCCAAGCACCCAGGCATGAAAAAACGTCATGAGGAACATTCCGAAAATGGGCCCGAAGAAGGTCGTCGGCCCCCCCAGAATGGCGGCCATGACCGGTTCGCCGGACTTGATCCACATCAAAGCGAAGGGAGCGATCGACCGATAGAAGGGAGCCCATAGCGCACCGGCCAGTCCTGCATAGGCTGCGGCGATCACAAACGCGATTAGTTGGTATCGGCCGATATTAATCCCCAGGAATTCCGTCCTTTCCGGATTGTCTCGCATGGACTTCAGAATGTATCCGAAGGGGGAGTGAACGATTCGCCACAGCAGGAAGGTCGCAAGAATAAAGACGATGACGATGAAAAAGTAATAGTTCACCGGTGACTTCAGCGCTTCCGGGGGGAAGACCCCTTGGATGCCATCATCCCCGCCGGTGAAGTTGTGCCATTTGTAAATGACGAAAAAGAGGAGCTGACCGAAGGCGAGGGTCAAGATGGAAAAATAGATCCCTCTCAACCGGACACAGAAAAAACCGATAATCAGCCCCAGGATTCCTGCCATCAGAATCCCTGCTAAAATGCTGAGCCAGAAGTTAAAATGGACCTTTGTCAGCAGCATTGCGACGGTGTAGCCTGAGAGCCCGTAGAAGGCAGCCTGACCGAAAGAGAGTTGGCCCATGTAGCCGAAAAGAAGATTGAAACTCAAGGCCAGGAGGCTCATGATAAGAGCTTCCCCCAGGATTGCGAGATAAAACTCCGAGATGACAAAGGGAGCGAATAGGGCTGCCGCGATCAGCAGCGCCAACCACCATTGATTCCTGATCCCGGGGTTTCTTTCGGTCTGCATTCGTTCCATGCTAAATGAAGTCCCTTATATCGACATTCCTTTCAAGATATGGGTTTTATCGGCATTGGTCATTTTGCAATTTACAATTTGCAATTTGCATTGATCTCTTACCGTTCCGGCCTTCCGAAGATTCCCCAGGGACGAATGATGAGGACGATGGCCATGACAATAAAGATAAAGGCCAATGCCAGTTCGGGTTTATACATAATTCCAAAGGAATAGACCTGGCCGACGATAAAAGAACCGAGAAGGGTCCCGGGGAGACTCCCCATTCCCCCGATGACCACGACAGCGAAACACTCCACAATGATCTCGATATCCATGCCAAGACGAATAGCTCCGAAGGGCGCCGATACCGCTCCGCTTAATCCGGCGATTAAGGATCCCAGGACAAATATCCATGTAAATAGCCATGGGATCGGGATTCCCAGGGCGGAAACCATTTCCCGGTCGCTCGCTGCCGCCCGGATGATGTCGCCGAGACGCGTTCGATAGACCAGCCACCAGAGAAAGACCACCAGGGCTAAACCGAGGAGAATGATGAAAAAATTGTAGGACGGGAATGGAAAGCCAAAAAGAAAGACCGCCCCGGTAAAAGGCTTTGGTCTCGGGATCGAAAGGAACTCCCCTCCCCAGCCCCATTTCACGATGTCGGTAAGGATCAGGATAACGGCATAGGTGGCCAGAAGTTGCTCGGGCCATCCCCTGGAATAGAGGCGTCTCAACAAAAAAAACTCCATAAGGAGACCTACTCCTGCCATGGTCAACGAAGCAAGAATCGTGGCGACGTAAAAGCCAACGACAGGAATGAGCAGATACTTCCAGATGGAATAAGTCACAAAGGCCCCGAGCATATAGATGGAGCCATGGGCAAAATTGAGGACCCGAAGGACACCAAAGGTAAGCGAGAGACCCGAGGCGACCAGAAAGAGCAGGGCGCCCCGGGCGATTCCACTCATGAACTGATTGAAGAGGACATCAAACGACATACCAAATACCCAAATGATAATGAAACAAATGGAAGGATGGAAGAATGGAATACTGGAATATTGGGTTTAAATGCGTATAGGAATTTCTTTACCCACATTCCATCATTCCATAGTCTTTTCACTCCAGAATCTTTTCACATTATTCCATTATTCCCACATTCCAATATTCCTATTTGTATTTTACCGAACCACTCCTGTTTTCTTCCAGATCTCTCTCACGCTTGCCTCAGGACGGATGACCTGCTCTCCGGGAATGCGGGAGATGTCCTTCCAGATTTTGAATCCGGGATAATTGGGATCTTTCGCGATAGTCCCCTGATAACAGGGAACCGTCCCCATATGATCGAGGGGCCGGATGGTGAATTTTCCCCTTAAGCTATCGAGGGTTGTTCCTTCCATGGCCTTGATAACCGCCTCGGTTTCAATGGTCTTGGCCTTTTCGATGGCTGCCTTAAAAAGATAGAGAGTGTCATAAGCCATGACGGACCATGAATCGGGGAAGGCTCCTCGGACCTTTTTATACTTGGCGACAAACTCCATCATCTTTGGGTTGGGGTCCATGAAGAAGCAGCCTCTTCCAAAAGCGAACGTTCCTTCCGGTGCATCCTCGCCCAAGGCTATTAGAACGGGAAGGTCAAAGAGCGAAATCATCGGAATTTTCTCGAAGAAGCCGTAAGGTTTGGCCTGTTTGGTAAAGGCCACTAAGTCTCCACCGAAGAGGGAGCCATGGACCGCATCGGGCTTTTTGGCCATAATTGCGGTAATAAATGAGGTGAAGTCCGTCTCACCGGGCTTTGGCCAGGCCTGGTAGAGAATTTCAGCATCCGGAACCAGGTTCTTGATCTCTTCTGCAAAGGCTGTCTCTTCGCGGCGTCCGAACTCATAATCGGGTCCGATCGTGCAGAACTTCTTTGCCGTGGGGACTTTTTTCATGAGATAACGCGTATTCGCTGTGGCCTCCATGTAGGTGTTCGGGACGACTTGAAAGATGTAAGGGGTGAATTTATCAACCGTCATCGCCTCCGTGTTCGCAATTCCCACCACCCTCATCACTTTAGATTCGGAGTGGACGACCTGCATTGCCAGAGAGACACCGCTGCTGCATGGCCCCATGAGGAAATTCACTTTCTCTCTCAGGATCAGGTCTTTTGTCTCCCTCGCGCCCACATCGACTTTTGCCTCCGTATCCCGGACAATCAGATCAAGCTTCCGGCCCAAGATGCCGCCTTTGGCATTGATCTCTTCCATGGCCACCCGGATGCCGTTAATGGCCGATTCGGAATACATATAACAGGGTCCGGCAAAGTCATAGATAGCCCCGATTTTGATCGCCTCTTTGGCAGATGGCGGTCCTGCCTTGGCAGGGGCCTTTGCCGGTTCTTTCGCCGGGGCTGGCTTGGTTTGGCCCAGCGTCAGAGGGACAATGATGATGGTCAGCGCAAAAAAGAAAACGGTTAGCATTGCAAATCTTCTCATTTTATGTGCCTCCTTTCGGTTTGTTGGAATAATGAGTCCATCTCGACACCTCTCAAATATTACGAATTAGAAGAGATGTCAACAAAAATCTTAATTCACCCGTAGAGTTCCGGGTGCTTCTGAAGCTGCTCGATAAAATCCTTCACCGACTCATTAAGAAGATACTGGGTTTCCCATCCCCATTCTTCCCTGGCCCGGGTCTCATCAACGAACCTGGGCCAGCTTTGGACGATCTCGGTCATTTCGCGATCCGGCTTGAATTTAAGGTCAGCTTTTGGGAGGATCTTTTTTACCGCTTCACAGATCTCACGGGCTGTCGGAGAAAACCCGGCAATACAATAGACTCTTCTCTTCAATTTTCTGTTATCGGCTTTATAGAGGCGGATGAGGCAGTCAACGGCATCATGGACATAAAGGAGGGGCATCCTCACGTCCTCCTCCACAAAGACCTGGTAGGGTCTTCTGAGGGCGGGCTCCGAGATCATCAGGGTGCTGTAAGCCGATGCGCCTCCGGCTCCTCTTCCCGGGCCGATGACCGCGGGCAGACGGACTCCCCTGAAGTCGACGCCGAATTTCCGGTAGTAGTACTCGCCGAGCCTTTCACAGAAAACCTTGGTTACGCCGTACATGGAGATGGGCATCTGGATCGTATCCTCGTTGACCGTCTCCGGAATACCGAGACCATAGGAAGCGATGGTGCTGAGGTACATCACCCGCTTGACTTTAAAGAGTTTTGCTGCTTCAAGCACATTGAATGTCCCTCCTGCATTCACATGGTAAGCAGTGATCGGCTTTTCCTCTGCCGAAGCAGAGAGAAGGGCACCGGTATGGTAAATGCCATCTATCTTGAACTGTTTAACGACTTCCAATACCTCTGCCCATGAAGATACGTCTCCCTGAACGATCTTCACCCTGTCTTTGATATCTTTAATAAGGGGTGAAGTCCGAACAACATCAAAAAGGACAACCTCCTCACCCTGTTCGAGAAGGGCTCGGGCAAGGTAGGTTCCGATAAACCCCATACCGCCGGTGATCAGTTTCGGCATAACCTGCCTCCTTGGAGCATTTATGTAGAAAATAGCAATTCCTGGGTAAGGGATAGGGTAAGGATGCCAGTTTGGTCAATGGGTTAGGTTGCTGGTCATAGGGAAATTAGCCCTTACCCCAAGACCTAACCTAAACCGGCCTCCTAACCCTAACCTGCAATTATTTTCATGGTTCGTGGGTACCCTCCTGGTATGGGGCATTAGTGTCTAAATAGAAAGCAAGAATTGAGCCAATGGATCGAAGGGGGACGTGTATCTAACATATTGAAATAGAAGGTTATTTTTTTGCAGCTCATCGAGATAGTGAAGAATGTGTAGCTATAAGTCTACACTTATTGGACCGATGAAGAGACCTCATGTTGTAGAGCCCTCTTTTGTATATGTAGATATTTGTCTACATGTAGCCGAAAGTCTACATATTTTACTGGGTGGAAAGGGGGATCTGGAACTTCTTCATTTTTCTATACAGGGCTGTCCGGTGAATTCCGAGAAGCTTCGCAGCCTTGTTCTTGTTATCTCTCGCCATGCGGATGGCATGAAGGAGGGCTTCTTTTTCGATGTCCTCTTTGAGCCGCCTGAGAAGGGTGGACTGGGGCCTGATCGTTGTGCCATTCATACCTTGCAAGAAGATTGGAAGATGATGAACCTGGATCGTGTCTCCGTCGGTGGAGTAAAGGACCCTTTCGAGGATGTTTGCGAGTTCACGGATATTGCCCGGCCAAACGTACTTCAGGAAGATATCAAGTACCTCCGGAGAGATGCGTGTCACGTTTGTACCAAGCTCCTTATTCAGCATCTGGATGAGATGATCGGTAATCAGAGAGATGTCTTCTTTCCTTTCCCTCAGGGGAGGTATCTGGACGGGAATGACGTTCAATCGATAGTAAAGATCTTTTCTGAATCTTCCCTGTTCGACACATTTTTCAAGGTTCTCGTGGGTCGCTGCGATTAGCCGGAAGTCGACCTTGGTCAGGTGCGTTCCTCCCAGTCTTTCGGTCTCCTTTTCCTCCAGAACCCTCAAAAGCTTAGGCTGCATTTCGAGAGGAAGATCGCTGATCTCGTCCAAAAAGATGGATCCCCGATGGGCGAGTTCGAATTTCCCCGGCTTTGCTCTTGACCCAGCTCCGGTGAAAGCACCGGGCTCATAGCCAAATAGCTCGGCCTCAAGGAGGTCTTTCGGAATGGCAGCACAGTTCAACCGGATGAAGGGGTAGGGCCGGCGGTCACTGGCATAATGGATGGCGTGGGCAAAAAGCTCCTTTCCGGTGCCGCTTTCTCCCATGAGGAGGACCGGGGCATTCGTCCTGGCAGCTTTCAAAGCGAGCTTCTTCAATTCGACGATCCCATCGGTTTTTCCTACGATATGGTTAATCGTATATTTCGATGAACGAAGACTTTCCAGTTCTTTTTCATACAACTCCACCTTCGATTCGAGGACGTTCAGTCTTCTTGCCAGGGCATGGACATCCCGGACATCCTTGAACATGACCTGGCCGTAGACTGCGATCACCTTGCCATCCATCTTGATGGGGATGCGCTGAACCACCATGTCCTGGCCCATGATCCGATGGGGATGGTCGATTTCGGCAATCCCGGTTTTGGCAACAACATCCATCCTTGTGTTCTCAATGACCTCAGTGCAGTGTTTTCCGATGGCCTCCTTGGGATCGATTCCCAGGAAGTTGCCATAGGTCTTGCTGAAAAAGATGACTTTCCCATCCGGGTCCGTAATCATGACCCCATTATAGATGTTGTCGAGAATGGTTTCGTAGAATCGGGTTTTTTCGAGGAGGTTTGTGTCTTGCTTTGGGTCCATAAAAGTCCTCCCTTGCTATCCTCTATCGAAGGCATTAACTTCTCTCGACGAATTCCACGATATTCCCATCCGGGTCTCTCACCATGGCAATTCTTACTCCAGGGCGCATCTCCTTTTCAGGAAGTTCAAACTCAACGCCCCTGCTCCTCAGTTCTTCACACACTTTTGAGAGATTCTTGATGATGAATGTCACGTAGCGGAAACCGAGTTGAGCGTCTAACCCGATGGGTCCTTTGGGTGGCTTGTTTTTCGGATCAATCAATTTAAAATCGCTGTTGCCCAACCGCAGCCGGTGCATCGTACCAACCCATACAGGCATTTTCTCCACAAATTTCAATCCCAGAATGTCCACATAGAAGGTAAGGCTCGCCTTGATGTCACCGACCACAATTCCAAGATCCAATGAATCCTTCGCAATTTCCATCATCTTCGTGTGCTCCTTTCTCCATCCAGAATCACCGTTTGAATGGTTCAGCATACTACTTTCCCGGCTGAGATTCAAGCTTTGAAAATTACAGCTTTGAAAATTACAATCACGATACCCCTTCTTGACATCTTTTTTCTGTCCCCTTAAAGTAGAGATACTTGATATTCGGGAGACGACATGGAAATGTCAACGCCGGGGGAATGGTTTCGCCTGCTGGATATGTTGAAAGATGAAAAGGGTGTCGCAATCCTTCTTGGAGCAACAGATACAGGAAAGACAACCCTTGCGAAATTCTTGATCTCCCATCTTTACCAGCAAGGGTTAAGGGTTGCCCTCATCGATGCGGATATCGGACAATTCTTTCTCAGTCCTCCAACCACGATCGGTCTTGCCGTATTCAAATCGCCCCAGGATTGGCAAGAAAGACCATCGGTAGAGATTTTTTTTGTCGGTTCCACTACGCCTGAAGGACATTTTCCCATCCACCTAAAAGGGGTAAAGAGAATGGTGGATAAAGCGATTTCTTATGGTGCTGAATTGATCTTGATCGATACAACTGGTTTGGTTGCAGGGGAAGCAGGAATGGAATTAAAAAGGAGAAAAATCGATCTGCTCTCTCCACGGTTTATTCTTGCTTTGCAAAAGTCCGGGGAGATAGAACCTATCCTGGAACTGTATAAAGAGAACGCTGTCTGCAAAATCCTTCGCCTGCCTTTATCGGATCAGATCAGGCAGACGTCTATGGAAGAGCGAAGAATCAATAGAACAAATGAATTGCGAGATTATTTTGGTGAATCTGTGATCAAAGAGTTCGCAATTGGAGAAGTCCAAATAGAAGGAGAAGCCCTTGACCCCAGTGGTTACGCTATCCCTCTTGATTGGTTATTACGGAGCAACGGCCTTCTTATAGGATTGAAAGACAGTCATGATGATACCGTGGCATTGGGGGTGATAAGACATTATTCTGAGGACAAAAGGGTGGTGAGGGTTTCCACTCCTCTCAGGGATGCTGAAGGAATAAAAACGATTCAGCTTGGCTCCCACAGGCTCATACCCTGCTATGAAGATGAGAGGTTTTGATAGCACCTATTCCTTCAGCGTTTCAGCTCGACGATGTCCCTGCCAGGTTCGGCTTGAAATAATCCCTTGCCAGTTTCACAAGATATTCGCAGTTTCCGGAGGATTCCGCATTGAGAGTCCCGCTGGCCCCCAAGATCGTGTTGAATTCAAGAGAGAGGCCCGGTCCCGAAAGCAGTCTTTCGACGGAAAAGCGTCCGATTTGCCCTTCTATCGCGATCACTTCAAAAGAGACCTTCTTAAGGAGGAATTTGGGCACTCGAACAAGATATCTGGGTGAGAAGAACCAAAGATCCTCTGCTCCAACCGATGCCCCTTCCTTACGTTCTGTTATAAAAATGTCCTGCAGGGTAAGATCGGGACAGAAGTGAAGACAGAGTTCATAAAGTTTCGTAACCCCCTCCCGATGCGGCTTCATCGAGATGTATGACAAGTAGTTCTCTGCCAGATCGATTTCTTTTCTCTTGTTCATTGTCCGCAAACTCCTTTCGTCTCGTTTTCCTCCCATCTGCAAAAAAAAGGGGACCTTTGAGTCTCGCGCCGGTTCAGTCCGGGTACTTCCTGACCACAGGCACAATTACCTTGTAGTTGTCTGGATGAACGAAAAGCATCTCTTTACTCCTGGTAATTGTCGTTAAACCATACCCGTAAGAAGATGTCAACAAAAATCTTTTGGCCTCCATTGGACTGGCAGGTCTTAAGTGCGTCGATCCTTGAGCGAAGTGGTTCGCGAAAATGGTGGGCAATTCGTACGCTCTGGCTTCGGGAAAGGACCCTGAACAGTTGAGCGCAGAATTAAAATTGAAAAATGCTGGGGTTCTTGATAAAATAAGCGAATACGTACGGGAAGCTGGGTACAAGAGTGAAGGAATTGGAGAACGCATGCTTTAGAAGAAAACTTATGAGAGAGGAGAAAAGGCGATGACCCCTTGGGAAACTTATCTCATTCAGGAGAAGGAACGACTCCTCAATGAATTGATGGAATTTTTGCGCATTCCCAGTATATCCGCTTTGCCCGCGCATATCCCGGATGTGCAGCGAGCCGCCCGGTGGGTGGAAGCCCGCATGAGAGCAGCAGGGATTGAATCGGTCCGTATCCTGCCCACAGGAGGCCACCCGGTGGTCTATGGAGAGTGGCTTCACGTCCCCGGGAAGCCGACCCTGTTGATTTATGGCCATTTCGATACTCAACCCGTTGACCCCTTGAATTTATGGGATCAGCCTCCTTTTGAACCGGTGATCAGGAATGGCCGTATTTACGCGCGTGGTTCAACCGATGACAAGGGCAACCTGTTCATCCCCATCATCGTTGTTGAGGCCATGCTGAAAGCGAGCGGAAGGTTGCCGGTGAACCTGAAATTTCTCTTCGAAGGTCAGGAAGAAATCGGAAGTCCCGATCTGCCGGGTTTCATCGCGGGAAACAAAGATCTTCTGTCCTGCGATATGGTAGTGAGCTCTGATGGATCACAGTGGGACGAGGATCATCCGGCCCTTGTCCTGGGCACCCGGGGACTGGCAGCGGTATTTATTGATGTTCAAGGGCCGGATCATGATGTCCATTCCGGGACCTACGGGGGAGCAATCGCCAATCCTCTTCATGCCCTGGTCCGGATTTTGGACTCCATGCATGATCCGGATGGACGAATCACGGTGGACGGGTTCTACGATGATGTTCGGGTACTGAGCGAAGAAGAGAAAACTCAACTGGCCAAGGTGCCTTTCGACGAGTCGGCATACCTCAATGAGACCGGATCACCCTCCGTTTTTGGCGAACCCGGGTTCACAACCCACGAACGGGCCTGGGCTCGACCGACGCTCGAGATCAACGGTCTGTACGGTGGTTTTGAAGGAGAAGGGATGAAAACCGTTTTGCCAAGTAAGGCCCATGCCAAGATTTCCTGCCGACTGGTGGCCGACCAGGATCCCTCCAAAGTTGCCGATCTCCTTATACGTCATATCCGCAAGGCTGCCCCGCCGGGAGTGACGGTTACGGCCACGAAGTCGCAAAGCAGCGCGATTCCCTATCTCATTCCTCCCGATCACCCAGGCCTCAAGGTTGCTGCCTCGGTGCTGAGAGACCTTTACGGCAGGGAGCCCTACCACATTCGGATGGGCGGGACGATCCCGGCCAATGCTATGTTCCTTCAGGCTCTTCAGGCTTATACTCTCGTGTTTGCCTTTGGTCTACAGGACGAACGCCAGCACTCGCCAAATGAGTTCTTCCGGCTTGCCAGCTATGAACGGGGCCAAAAAGCCTACGGAATGCTCTTGGAGCGATTCGTGACCTTTGCATCTTTGATGAACTCGTAAAGGGTCGTCTCACCGGTGAAAACTGGTGTCCAGTATTTTTACAACTACCTAAGATCACTGGATTCCGGCTTTCGCCGGAATGACGATCATTAGCCCTTTTCGACTTTCTACGACTTCATCATCTTTGGGTGAGCAAAAAATTTGTTGGTGCACTTCTGATAAGACCGCATAGATGGAGCGCCGGTTCAAACCCGTGGAATGAAGAGGGGCTTATGCAGTGTATGGATTACCAGATCATTGCAACATTAGGACCGAGTAGTGACACCGAATCGACGTGGCAGTCCATGCTCGCTGCCGGGGTGACGGCGTTTCGCTTGAATACCTCCCACGTGTCCTTCCAGGACCTGTGCGTCTGGATCGACCGCCTCAGCGCCTTTCTCGCCGGCCGGGATCCGCGACCGCCGCTGGTCCTCGACCTCCAGGGCAGCAAATGGCGGCTGGGCCAGTTCCATGCCTGCGATCTCGTCGACGGGCAGCGGGTGACGCTTGTGTGTGCGGAGTTGGCCGAGACCCCCAACGTGTTGCCAGTCCCCCATCCCGACTTTTTCCAGGCTGCATCCGTGTCCAGTGGAAAAATCGTCCTGAACGATGCCAAGCTCCATCTCAGCCTTGAATCGCAGGATGGGAGGTCCCTGGTCGCCCGCGTGACAGCAGGCGGTGCGATCCTGCCGCGCAAGGGGATCACGTACACAACCTCCACGTATCGCCAGGAAGCCTTGAACGAAATGGATCGGGCGATCCTAATGCACACGAAGCATCATGAGGGCATCCGGTATGCCTTGTCGTATGTGAAAGACGCTCGGGAGATGGCCAACTACCGCGGGCAAGCTGGCCGGTCCGCCTACCTGATCGCCAAGCTGGAGCGGCAGCCGGCGGTGGACGAGGCGAGGGAGATTGCGGCGTCAGCGGATGAGTTGTGGCTCTGCCGGGGCGATCTCGGTGCCGAGCTGGGCGCAAAGGCCATGGCCGCCACTGCTTACCGTTTTTCGGAGGGTGTGGCCGGTATTGCGGTTCCGGTGCTCCTGGCAGGACAGGTCCTCGAGCACATGACCGAGCATTCCGCTCCAACCCGATCGGAAGTGTGCGTGGTGCATGACGCTCTCTTGAAGGGCTATCGCGGATTTGTGTTGTCGGACCAGACCGCCATCGGCCGCGACCCGGTCGCGAGCTGCCGTGTGGCAGCCCTGTTTCGGACTTAAATTGCATCGAAGACCTCGGGAGGGTTAACGTTCTTCACGAACATCAGCCTCGTCGAAAATGATCGATTCACATAGAGCGTTGGAAAAGTTTTATGTACAAAATAGCACCTTTGCACGGTTCGGGTCAGGAGACCCGAACCTACCCGGGGTAGTCGCAGGTCTCCTGACCTGCGGATCCGGATGTTTTCATGGTTTGAGGGGACCCTGCGGGCAGGGGGCATTATGAAAAAAAAGGAACTTGAGCGTTTTTCTGAGTTCATCGGGGTCGCCCTGAAGGCCGGGGCTACGGCGGCGAGAATGATTCCTTCCAGCCAGGTGATGATCGATGAGAGAGTACGGCTTAAATGTGAGATACCGAGGTGCGCTGGATATGGCAGATTCCTGACGTGCCCGCCTCACGTCATGTCGGTTGATGCATTCTCGAGAATCCTATCAGACTACAAATGGGGGCTCTTGGTCCAGGTGGAAGCGAAAAACATCGATTCGAGGGACAGGGGCAAAGGCAGGATCGATCGAGCCATCCTGAAAGAAAATGCGAAATTGCACCATCCCTTCAGACGGAAACTTCTCGAGATTGTTGAAGCTGTTGAATCAGCAGCCTTTAAGAAGGGGATGCCTTTCGCCGCCGGACTGGTCGGGGGGAGTTGTACCCTGTGTGAGCGGTGCGTGACTGACAAGGTTTCAACGGCCTGCAGACACCCCTTCCGGGCGAGGCCTCCCATGGAGGCGGTTGGAATCGACGTTGTGAAGACTGCGCAAAATGCCGGTCTTCCAATTCATCTCTCATCTTCAAAGAGCGTCATCTGGACCGGCCTCATCCTTCTGGACTGAAAGATCCCCCCTAAAAACTCCCCAAAAGGTTGTCGAAAAACACCCGTATACTGCCGCTTTCGCCGCGGGCTGGACTTGCCCGGGTGCGTGAGAAGGTCCTCATTTGACCAAACTGTTACTATCCCTCGTTCCTTGAACGTGCCCAGCACCTTGAGCACCGCCTTCCCGGCAGCCTTCCGGGCATCTCCGGGAAAGATCACCATCCTGAATCCCAGCGCCTCCAGCTCCGCCGCTGAAAGGGCAGGAGTCTTTCCACCGCCGCCTCGATTCACGAGCAGTTGTGAACCTCTCCGGAATCTTCTCGAGTCCAACCCACTCATCAAAAATGACTTCCCGGCAACCTCTGGCCCTCGAATCTCGCGATGAGGGCTCTCTTTTCTAAAAGCCTTGACGAAAAGAGAAGGATCATCTATGATTGGGACATTTAATGATCGAGTCATCAGACCAATTCTGAAATCAAAACCCCGGATGTTTCTATGCCAACAGATCTCGATTTAAGGGTGACGGAGGCGCTGGCTGAAGACGTAGGCAAAGGCTTGGCGCGCCTTGATCCGGAGGACATGAAGGCCCTCAATGCCGTCCTCGGTGACCTGGTGGAGATTCGTGGAGAAAAAACGACGGTCGCCAGAATCACGGGAGCCTTTCCGGAGTCTTACGGCAAGAAGGGGATTCAGATTGACGGGATCACTCGTAGCAATGCCAAAGTGAATTTAGGCGAAAAGGTCAGCGTCAGAAAAATCTCACGCCAGACAGCCACCACCGTCCTTGTGACTCCCCTCGATTTTTCATACGTCTTGCCCGAAGAGAGGGAACTCGACCAGTTTGCCAAGGTCCTCCAGGGCTTGCCGGTGATTATCGGGGATAAAATCAATATTCCCTTCTTAGCGGGAAAAGAACGGTTCTTCCAGATTGAAGCAACTTCTCCCTCCGGCGGGGTGATCATCAATCAGAAGACCAAATTCCTCCTAAAGAGGCCTGATTTCTCCATGGAAGCTCCTTCCCATGTCTCCTATGAAGACGTCGGCGGCCTTGAGAACGAGTTAAGGCTGGTCCGGGAGATGGTGGAACTCCCCCTGCGTTATGGCGAGGCTTTCGAAAGACTGGGCATTGAAGCCCCAAGGGGAGTCCTTCTCTATGGTCCCCCTGGAACGGGAAAGACGCTGATCGCCCGGGCCATCGCCAGCGAGACCAAGCTCCATTTCATCCGGGTGAACGGGCCTGAAATTATCCACAAATTTTACGGCGAAAGCGAAGCCAGGCTTCGAGAAATCTTTGAAGATGCCTCCCTCAAAGCACCCAGCATTATTTTTATTGACGAGATTGATGCCATTGCTCCTAAGCGTGCAGAGGTCCTGGGAGACGTTGAAAAGAGGGTGGTTGCGCAGCTCCTTGCACTGATGGATGGCATGGTCTCCCGTGGGAATGTCGTCGTTATCGGTGCGACCAATATTCCCGAAATGATCGACCCTGCCTTGAGAAGACCGGGACGTTTCGACCGGGAGATCGTGATTCCGGTCCCCAATGTGGAAGGCCGCCGCGTCATTCTCAGGATTCACAGCCGGCGGATGCCTCTGGCCCCTGACGTCGATCTGGACCGCCTGGCCCAGATCACCCATGCCTTTGTCGGCGCTGATGTAGAGGCCTTGTGCAAAGAAGCAGGCATGGTCGCTTTAAGGAGATACCTCTCTCTCGAGGGCGAAAACCATCTCGATGCGATTCTCTCCACCTCCGCCCGGTTGCAGATCACGATGGAAGACTTCTTAACCGCACTCCGGGAGATCGAACCCACAGCCACGCGAGAATTCTATACCGAACGATCGACGGTCAAGTGGCTCCATATCGGTGGGTTAAAGAAGATCAAAGAGACCCTCGTCTCGATCGTAGACTGGCCCGCTAAATATCCGGATCTTTTTGCCGCAGGCAGGATTCGTCCTCCCAGAGGGATCCTCTTCTCCGGACCTTCGGGCACGGGAAAGACCCTTATGGCAAAGGCCCTGGCCGGCGAAACCGGTTTGAATTTCATCTCCATCAGTGGCCCAACCCTTTTCTCGAAATGGCTGGGAGAGTCGGAAAAAGCACTTCACCAGATCTTTAAGAAAGCGAAACAATCGGCGCCCTGCATCCTCTTTTTCGATGAAATTGACGGCTTGGTCTCGGCCCGTGGTTCTGCCATTGACGGAGGGACCACGGAGCGAATGGCCAGTCTCTTTTTCAATGAGCTCGATAATTTGAGCGACCTCTCTCAGGTTATCGTTCTGGGGGCTACGAACCGTGAGGATTTACTCGACCCCACGCTGGTGCGGACCGGCAGGCTCGATTATGTCCTCCAATTTCCCATTCCCGACGAAGCCGACCGACGTGAAATCTTTCAGGTCCATTGCCAGGAAAAGCCTTTGGCAGGGGATGTTGATTTCGCAGAGTTAGCCCGCTTGACAGAGGGGATGGTGGGTTCTCAAATCGCATCGATTTGCAGGAGCGCAACGATGATGGCCATCTCAGAGGCCATTCATGACTTGGAAGAGAAGCCCTCACTGAAACTGTTAATTCACGCCAGGCATTTCCAAGAGACCCTCAGGAGTGGGGAGAGGGAGGAGCGGTCTTGATGCTGAAAGCGGTAAGTAAAAAACGAGCTTATGAGGACATCGTCAAACAAATTCGCCAGCTCATCGAGAAGGGGAGATTAAAGCGGGAGGATCGGCTTCCCACCGAGAGGGAATTATCCGAAACCTTCAAGGTCTCTCGGGCCACGGTTCGGGAGGCCATTTTTACCCTCGAAACGATGAACCTTGTCCAGAGACGCCAGGGCGATGGGACCTATGTGATCGCTTCGAGTGAAGAAGCCCTTGTCCAACCCCTGGCCACGTCGCTCTTTCATGAGAAGGATGATATCATCGATATCTTCTCCCTCCGTAAAATTATCGAGCCGGAAGTTGCCCAGTTGGCCTCAAATAACAGAACTCCCGAGGAGTTGAATCAGTTGGAGGAGATTCTGAAGGAACAGGAAAAAGAGGTAGCAGAAGGCCTAAACGGGATCCAAAGGAATTCCGATTTTCATCGCCATCTGGCACGAATGGCAAAGAACAGGGTTTTAGAACGTCTTCTTCTCGCCCTTCTTGATCTTCTGGGGAAACACCGGGAGAAGTACCTCCAGACAGAAGAACGAAAACAAAAATCCCTTCAAGGCCATCATGAGATCATGGCTGTCATCAAGAGTGGCAACGGTCCTGCTGCCCGACGGGTCATGCGTCGTCATTTGGAAGGTGTGGAGGATATCTTGTTCAAGAGAAGAAAGGAGGTGGAAGAAGACGTTCGTTTTCAGAGGAAGCGTTCTTTACAACACCGGGAATTCGATTGACGGATCAGCTTAACTGATCACTATTACGCAGAAGGAGGAAGTTGTCTATGGGTAAAATAACCGAAATAACTGTTTGGACACGAGGGGTGGTCATGGACAAAGAGGCCCGTGACGTCGCCAATGCCTTTGCCCAGGCGGCAAAAATGGAGGGCAAGTTCGTCCAGGCTTTTGACAATTACGAAGACCTGCCCGACCGTGTGCTCGTTACAACCCGGAAATACGCGCGGATCAGTGACGAAGAGATCGAGATGAAATATCTCTATACGAACGCTCACCCTGATGTGGTCGTGGTCGTTGAACCCACCATCATTAAAGGGATCAATGTGCTCAAAGGGATGCCTGAAGGGGGCCTCCTGATCATCAACACGAACCGGCCGATCGATTATATGCTTAAATTTATTCCGAATGCGGATCTGCTGGGTGCCATTGCCACGGTGGATGCCGACGGAATCTCCGGGGTGAAGACGGTTGACTTTTCCGGTTCTGAAGGAGGCGTGGACACAGCAGGAATTGGAGCCGGCATTGCCGCTCCCATCCTTGGAGCGATGGCGAGGGTAACGGGTTTGGCCAAGAAGGAGAGTCTGGCAAAGATTGTGAGCGACGTTTCGACCCTTGAGCGCGGCTATAATGAAGTAAAATTTGAAAAGTTTCGTAAACAACGGTCCGAGTATTTTTGGGGAGGCTGAGACAGAGTTTGGACTGCAGAATGTAGAATGCAGAATGAACAAAGTGAATGAAAGGAGAAGGTTATGCCTATAAAAGTTCCAAAAGACAGAGAAGTACCCTTTGGGGCAATCACGCCCGCCCCGGTCAAGCAGCAGGAGCTCTTCATTACGTCAAACTGGCGTATTGTTCGTCCCGTGATTGACCACGAGAAGTGCACTCGCTGCTTCACTTGCTATATCGCCTGTCCAGATTCCTGCTGGTCCTTTAATGAAAAGGAAGAAAAGGTGGAGTGGAATTGGAAGTTCTGCAAAGGCTGTCAGATTTGCATCCACGAATGTCCGGCGGATGCCCTGAGTGCTGCCCCAGAGCTTGACTTTGAGGATGGGGTTGTTCGTCTCGAAAAACCTTTCTAATGAAGGAGGAAAAAATATGGCTCAAGAGAAGATGCTCAGCGGCTGCGCAGCAGCAGCTCAAGGAGCAAAATTTGCAGAAGTAGAGGTCATCTGTTCGTTCCCCATCCGCCCCTATACGGCCATCATGATGGAGCTGGCCAGGATGGTCGCCAACGGCGAATTGGATGCTGAATTTATTCACGGTGAAGGAGAGCACGCCCAGGTCTCCGTGGCGCTGGGTGCTTCGGCGGCCGGTGCCCGTGCCTACACCGGAAGTTCCGGAGTGGGTGTCACCTATGCGTTTGAAGTCTATAGCCCGGCGGCCGGCGGCCGTTATCCTCTTCAAATGGCCATCGCAGACAGAACTCTCGATCCACCGGGTGACTTCGGTTCGGAGCATACCGATGCCATGTCTGCACGGGATCAGGGGTGGTTGATGGGCTGGGCCGCGACCCCACAGGAAGTATTTGATAATACCGTGATCAATTACCGCGTGGGAGAAGACCCGCGGATCATGCTGCCCCAATTTGTATGCCAGGATGGTTACTTCCTCTCCCATATTCCGGATAAGGTCATCCTGCCGGAGCTGTCTCAGGTCAGGGAATTTTTACCTCCCTATAGGGCTCCTCATCCTCTCAGCCCTCAATGCCCGGTGTCGCACGGTCCGCAAATCCGGCCCGATCAGGGTGCACCGATGGATGCGCAGAGGGCAATGACCTTTTTGGATCTTCCAAAAGTAATCGAAAAAGCGACCGATGATTTCAACCGCATTTTCGGTCGAAATTATGACCCTTTTCTGGAAAAATATAAAATGGAAGATGCCGAAATCGCATTCTTCATTCAAGGGGCTCATGCCAATACCTGCAAGTCGGCAATCAACCATCTCCGAAGCCAGGGAGTAAAGGCGGGGATGGTAAGGCCGAGATGGATTCGGCCCTGGCCCACCGAGCAAATTACGGAGGCTCTCTCTCAGGTAAAAGTGGTGGGTTGCGTGGAGAGCAGCACTTCTTACGGTGGTGCAACGAGAGGTGGAAATCTGATTCATGAAGTCAGGACCTCTCTCTACGATTTGGATAAGAGACCACTGGTGACCTCTTTTATGGCCGGTTTGGGTGGGGATGTCATCATGCTCGAGGATTTCTACTACATGGCCAAAATCCTCACGCAGATGGCTAAAGATAAAAAGACCCACCAGCTTGTTTACTGGGTTGGTTTTGAAGAAGAAATATAGATCCCTTTCGATAAATTAAGGAGGTGTTCAATGACGCAAGCATTTGATTATAAAAAGCAAATTCTGGAACCGATCAAGTCTCTCCGTGGCGCGCCGAGAGAGGAGATGTATTTGCCCGGACATCGGACCTGTTCCGGCTGCGGTCCGGCCCTGAACTATCGTCTCGTGGCGAAGGCGGCTGGCAAAGAGACCATCTTTATTGGACCGACCGGCTGCATGTATGTGGCGAATTCGAGTTATCTCTGCACTCCCTATGCGGTCGCCTGGATCCACTCCCAGATCACCAATGGCGGGGCCGTGGCATCCGGGATCGAGGCTGCCTATAAGACCCTGATGCGCCGAGGAAAATATGATGGTCCCTTCCCCAATGTGATCGTGATGGCAGGGGATGGCGGATCCGTCGATATCGGCCTTCAGGCGATGTCGGGACTGATGTATCGCGGCCATGATGTTCTCTTCATCTGCTACGATAACGAATCTTATGCCAATACAGGGATTCAAACCTCCCCCACATCCCCTTATGGCGCCAATACGACCTTTACCCCTCCGGGGAAACTCATTCCCGAGGGCAAAACCCTTTTTCCCAAGGATCCTCCTCAGCTCGTGATTGGAGGTCATCCGGCCGTCAAATATGTCGCCACGACCTGTGTCTCTTATCCCCTCGATCTGATGAACAAGGTGCGTAAGGCCCTCAATTATGACGGCCCCACTTTTCTCCATATGCTGGCACCCTGCCCCAAGGGTTGGAAGTTTGACGAAAAGTTGACCTTAGATATGGGTCGTTTGGCGGTTGAAACAGGGATGTGGACCATTTATGAGTGGGAGAATGGTCAATACAAATACTCGCACATTCCAAAGAAGTACCAGCCTGTGGGCGAATATATGAAATATCAAGGCCGTTTTTCGCATCTAAAAGCAGAACATATTGCCAGGATGCAGGCCTTTGTGGACGCGAAGATTCAACGGATTAAGGCCATTCCAGTGGAAGCCCCGGTTCCGACGCCTAAATCCGGATCAAAGTCAAGAGCATAGGCTTCGGAAAGAAGAATGTGTTGCGCGTCTTGTGTTCGAAATACCCTGCCGAACTGGGTAGGGTATTTCGAACATCATTAAACTGGAGACACCTTGAATCTTTGAAAGGAGGAGGGCATGGCTAACGGAACTGTAACTACAGCGGATACAGACATTGCCAAAAAATTGTATGGTACGATTGCTGGCAATCGGTGGGTTCAGCTTGCGGCAGGGGTCATTGCGATGATCGTCATTTCGAACTATCAGTATTCCTTCACCCTTTTCACGCCGGGCATGAGACAACAATTCACAGGGGTGCCCTATGCCAAAATAGCGGCTATCTTTTCGATGTTCATTCTATTTGAAACGTGGCCTGTGCCGGTGGCAGGATACTTTGTTGACAAGTTCGGTATCCGTAAGCTTATGATGGTGGGCTCCATTGCCATTCTTGTAGGCTGGTTACTCGGAGGATTGGTCGCCAAGTCTGTTTTTGAACTGTACATCTATTACGGTGCCATTGCCGGAACCGGCGCGGGAATCATCTACATTTCAACTGTAGCCAATGCCGTCAAATGGTTTCCGGATAGAAGGGGATTGGCCGCCGGCCTGACTGCCGCAGGATTTGGAGGCGGAGCGGCCCTGACTATTATACCCATTGCAGGTACGATCAGCAGCATGGGATGGGGCGGTGCGATGGCTGTCTGGGGAACTGCCCAGGGCATCATTGCTTTCATCATGGCCCTGATACTGCGTCATCCGCCTGCGGGATGGGCGCCTCCAGGATGGGCCGAGCGCTCAAAGCTTGTAACCAAGGCTGTCGCTCAATCAAAGGTGAACTATACCTGGACTCAAACCCTTACGAGACCTGAGTTCTATCTCTTGTACATCATGTTCCTTTTTGTCGCCACGGGCGGCCTGATGACCACGGGAAACCTTTCCCAGATTGCCAAGTCTCTCAATGTATTCGATGCGAAAGTGTGGGGTTTTGCAATCGTTCCCTTTACGGCTACGCTGACCGGGATCACGAACGCCTTCTCCAGGATCATGTGGGGTTCGATCTCAGACAAGCTGGGCAGGGAGTATACGATGACCCTTGCCTTTGCAGTAGAGGCGTTCCTCATCTTCTTGATGACTCAAATCCACGGTAGCCCGATGTTGTTCGTCCTCGTCTTGCCCTTCGTCTTCCTTTCATGGGGCGAAATATATGCCCTGTTCTCTGCGATAACGGGCGACATCTTCGGATCCAAGAATGCCACCGCCAACTACGGTATTTTGTATACGGCGAAAGGGGTGTCTTCCATACTGGCAGGATATGGCGCTGCCATGATGGCTGCATACTTCGCCGGATCGTTCGTTGTTCCCTATTACATCACAGCCGTATTCGACGCCATTGCTGCCCTCCTTGCCTTCTTTGTCTTAAGGCCCTTGATAAGAAGCAGAATTGCAAGGGAAGTCCCAGCGGGAACGTGAAGAGAGACAGACCTGAGTGTGCTGATGCGAGTCCGGGGAAGGTAAGGTTCAAGGTGACCTTTTCCGGACTCTGCCCTTCTCGGGTTCCGGTCGATCGCCTGAAGAGGAATGGGCACTCCGTTTATCAAACCCGTTCAGGAATGTCCCGACCAAGTTTAAAGAGGAGAATCAGGAGTCCCGGCAGGTCACCTTAAGAGAAAGTCCCGAATAGTGGGATGAGCTACACGTGAAGGAGGTGGCTGAGATGAGAGCAAGACATGTGACTGTTGAGGGGTTGGCCCGCCTTCCGGCTTTTTGCCACGCCGTCGTTGCCGGGGATTATATCTATGTCTCCGGCACCCTGGGGACAAAGCCGAATTCCATGGAACTCGTGCCCGGCGGTACCGGGCCCGAGACCACTCAGGCCTTACGCCACATCGAGACGATCTTACGGGCATGCGGGGTCTCGTTGCAGGACACTGTAAAAGTCAATGTTTTTCTTGCGGATATGAAAACGTTTTCTGACATGAACACGGCTTATCTGGCCGTGATAGGAGCCGACCCTCCGGCACGGATCACCGTGGGCCGCGCGGAGCTCGCCCTCGGTGCCGCAGTTGAAATCGATTGCATTGCCTATAAGAGCCAGCGATAAGGTGGTTCAGCTCCTTCGTCATTTGTCATAGTACTTGGCGATGGGTGCGTCATGCTACAAGGAGCCGGGCCTTTGATTGTCTTCTTTCTTATGATCCTTTTTTCCACTCCCTGCTTCAGCCAGACGCTGAGTGAGTCCCCTGAGCAGGTGTGGGAGGTCGGGGACCGGCGGTGGACGGTTGAAGAAGAACTTCAGTTCGGGAGATGGGTCGAGGAAAATGTGGGAGAGGATTTTTTCATTCGTTACAAGATTCCCACGGATTGTGCAGATGTTGTCTACGCGATCCGATGGATCTACGCCCGGATCGCCCTTCTTCCCGCTGCCGCCACGACATGGGATGGCAGACTGATCGGCCACTGGTCCACGGACTGGAAGCATCTTCCTTCCCACCCGGAGTGGCACCAGGACCAACGTTTCCGTGCTGCCCTGCTCGATATGCTTTCGAAGACCTGGACGGGAACGCTCCCATATGACACCTATCCCATCCGGATCTCTCGCGATTCGGTCACCCCCGGGACGGCCTTCTTCGAGACGAAAACCCATGCCGGTCTGATCGGTCATGTTTGCCTCGACGGAAGCCAGGCCCATCCTCTTCAGGCATGGGAGTCGGCGCTTCCAGTGAAGGTTCAGAAACTGAGCCCAAGAATTTTCTTTTCGACCAGACCGGTTTCGAAAGACCGCTCAGGCCTGGTGAAGTTTCGGTGGCCGGTTTTTGAAGATGGGGAATGGAGATATTTACCCGCCAAGGACCATCCCTTCTATTCTGAAGAGCAGTATGCTTCTGGTTTTTGCGAGAGTTATAGCGATTTCGTCGAGGCTGTGGCCAGGAGAATCGACCCAACGGACTATGACCCCATGGAGAAGATGGCAAAGGTCGTAGAAACGATCACCCGCTTCCTCAAAGAGAGAGTTCCCGTTGTTCTGGCAGGATACGAGCAGTGCCGCAGAGGGGCTTGTCCGGAAGCTTCGGAGCAATGGGAAATTCACAATACCACTGGCCGTGACGGAATGATCGTCCTTCAGACGGACCACCTTTCCCAGATTATCGAATCGAACCATCTCGACAAGAAGATGGTGAAGGGGATGATGGAGGCCATTCCCATCGAAATCTCGAAGAACCGCTCCGTCACGTTTTATCAGGTCTATCAAAATTACCTCTGGCTTTCACCCCATCCCGGGGACTCGATCGAGGCCCGTTGGGGACTGAAGAAATGCGAGATGATCCTTGCGCAGACCCGCACCACGAAAGGCTCAATTGCCTTCATTGAGAAGACTTATCGAAAAAGGGACCCAAAATTTGCAGATTCCTCGATCCGGCAGCAGCAGCATATCCTGCATAGACTCAATGAAGAGTGGGCGAAGTCCGGGTGCAAGGTGCCGCCTCCGCCAGCGAAGAAGAAAGGGAAGAAGTAGGATGGATCATGCTCAGATTGGGTAGAAGAAGATGTTATAAACAGCGACATAAATCATTGCGCATAATAAACCCTTGGGTAGGGGAGGCTTTAGCCTCCCATTGGGCGACTAAAGTCACCCAGGAGACCGATACGATCGATACTCTCGATTTCAACAGGATGGCCGAAGTGGTAAGGAGTTTGCACGTTGCTCTTTCGGAATTGTAGATGGTCCTTATTATGCAGAAAATAGACTTCTTCAAAATCCCTCCCAACCTCCCTTTACCAAAGGGAGGAGTAATCAGGAAAAAAAGTAGGGTGGATTAAGCGAAGCGAATCCACCTTTTAACATCAGGCCACAGGGCGATCACGCAGGATCGCCCCTACGAGAAGATTAAGAGCTTATCCTTAAATAAATCCCCCCCTTTCGTAAAGGGGGGCGAGGGGGGATTTAATGCGCCTATCCGGGGAAGTCCCTCTTTTTCAAAGGGGGACTTGGTCGAAGGAGATTATTTACGGATAAGTTCTAAGTCAAAATCGGAAACAAATTTTCATCGTTGGAGGGTGCCCTCCGGGCATGAGTCATTATGGAGAAAATAACAACTCCGGGGTAAGGGTTAGGGTAAGGATGCCAGTTTGGTCAATGAGTTAGGTTGCCGGTCCTAAGAAAATTAGGCCTTACCCCAAGACCTAACCTAAACCGGTTTCATAGCCCTAACCGTAACCTGCAATTATTTTCATGGTTCGTGCCTGCAGGCCGGAGTGTCTATCCAGGTCACGCGCTTGCATGGCGTTTCGGCACGCAGGCGTGGGTGCCCTCCGGGCATGGGGCATTATGAAGAAGAATTGACGAATCATCCTTTTTTTTGCCGGAGAGGTGCAAATTAATGGGAAATGTGGCAAAATGCGTAGATGAAACTTTTGGTAGGATCGATCCTTGTTTTTGTTGTCAATCTGCCCTTCGGGTATTGGAGGGCGAAGACCAAGAGGTTTTCAACGCAGTGGGCGCTGGCCATCCATTTACCGGTTCCCCTGGTTGTTATCGTTCGTCTTCTCGGAGGAATAGGCTGGCAGTTCATCACTTTTCCCCTTCTGGTGGGGTCCTTCTTTGCCGGCCAGTGGCTGGGGGGAAGATTGCGAGGCCAGCGGGTAATCGAGGGGACGACTGAAAGAGATCCCGTCCTTGGAAGGGTTGAGGGCGGGTCGGGCTGAGACCGTGGATTGACACCTTTGATCCGGGGCACAAAAGTGGAATTAGATCGCTTGAAAGGCAGGACCGCAAACGGTCCTGCCTTTTTTGTGGGCATCGGTCAGATAACAATTAGCGGCCTCTCCCGCCATCGTGTTCATCATATCACATCCTTTCTTTTAGTATTCTTTCGTAACCATCCCGCCTGACACATCCCGCCTGATGCGTTGACGATTCTCTCTCATTCGGATATATACACCTCACAGGGTCGGAGACGAGCGAAACAGCGCCATGAAGGAGGACAATGGAATCTCGTCTTTCATGGCGGGAGAGGAGAAAGCTTCATGGGAACGAAAGAGCATGCTGACCTGGTCTTGTCCCGGGGGAATGTGCTGACGGTAAACTCCCAAAACCGGCGGGCCGAAGCAGTGGCGATCAAAGACGGAAGACTCCTCCGGGTCGGAACGACAAGGGAGGTGAGCGAAACCGTTGGGAAAGACACCCTACAGAAGAATATCGATGGAATGACCGTAGTTCCAGGATTCATCGAGTCTCATAATCACACGTTAATGTTTGGGATCAACCAGCGGGGTGTGGACTTAAGCCGTGTGCGTTCCATAACGGAAATGATCCGTGTTTTGAAGGAGAGGGCGGTCCGACAGGAGCCCGGGACCTGGGTGGTGGGAGCAGGGTACAACCAGTTCGAACTTGTGGAAAAGAGACACCCGACGCGATGGGATCTCGACAAAGTGAATACCTCTCATCCGATCTTGATCAAGCATACCTCTGCTCACGGTCGCGTCGTCAACAGCCGGGGACTGGCACTCGCCGGAATTACAAAGGATACTCCGAGTCCAGAGGGCGGAAGGGTTGTCAAAGAGGACGGGACCGGTGAGCCGACAGGGGTGCTGTTCCAATTCCCCGCAATGAACCTCGTCGATCGGTTGCTCCCGGCACTCTCTAACGAAGAATTAGTGGAGGCCCTGCGCAAGGCGAATCAGATTCTACTCTCCCAGGGGATCACCACTGCCCTGGACGCAGGGACGAATATGTTTGATCTTCCCACTTACCTTTCTGCCTTTCGGAATGCCGTGGACCGGAAGGTCCTTCAGGTTCGCCACACGCTGGCTATTCGTTCTGACGCGGTTCTCAACTTAGACGAGCATGAAAACGAATTGAGTCATCTCGAAGAGAAATTGCTCGCCCTCGGGATTCGCCCCGGCGCAGGGGATGAACTGCTGAGAATCGGGCCCTTCAAGTTCATTCCCGATGGGGCCATCAGCACGGCGACTGCGGCGACTTATGAGCCCTATGGGGCTGACCCCGACCATCAGAGCACCGGGGAGTTGATGATCTCGCCCGATGCACTCATAGACGTGGCGAGGGCAGCCCATGGCCTGGGATATCAATTGATGGTTCATGCGATCGGCGACCGGGCCATCGATCAGGCGATTGAGGCCGTTGAGCAGGCGCTCCGGCACACACCTCGAAGCAATGCACGGCCCCGTATCGAACATTGCGTGATGGTCACTCCTCAGGCCCTCCGGAAGATGGCGAGGCTTGAGATTGTGGCAGTCGTTCAACCGGCATTCCTGTGGGGATTGGGCGATAACTGGATGGGTCAGCTTGGCCGGGAGCGGGCTATGAGACTGAAGCCCCTTCGGACGTTTCTGGATCATCAGGTAATGATGGCCTTCAGCTCGGATCGGCCCGTGGTGAATGGGGCCCCTCTGCTGGGCATCCATACCGCCGTGAACCAGAAGACGATGAATGGTAATGATTACGCCCCCGAAGAGAAATTATCGATAGAAGAAGCGCTTCGATGCTATACGATCAACGGAGCCTATGCTGCATTTGAAGACCACAACAGAGGGAGTATCGAGGTCGGCAAGCTGGCGGATCTGGTTTTCCTCGCTGAAGATCTGACAAACGTGCCAGCGGAGCGAATCAAGGATATCGAGGTCGTAGCGACCATGGTAGGGGGGAAGATCGTCTATGGATCTCTGTGAGGAAGGATTTGGAGAACCTGATGGCCCGGTATGCCGAGGGATATTAGGCGATTGCCATGTCATGAGAGGAGGGAAGAAAATGAGACGAAAGGGTATCGCGCAGGTCGTTCTCGCAATCCTGGTCCTGTCCTTATCCGGACTGGAGGCAGGTGTAGCTCAGACCCAACCGAAGCGCGGAGGCATCCTGACCGTCGGGACCAATGCCGATGTGAATGGCGTTGATCCCCACACCAACACGGCCGTACCCAACGCGGTGGTATTGCATCATGTCTTTGAGTCCCTAATTTCTTACGGCGATCAGTTCGAATTCGTGCCGACTCTTGCCGAAAGGTGGAAGATAGAACCCGACTACAAGACCTATACCTTCTTCTTGCGCAAAGGGAAGCTTTTCCATAACGGCCGGGAGATGGAGGCCAATGATGTGAAGTACTCCATCGAGCGGATGCTCGATCCAAAGACGGGTAGCGGATTCCGATCCCACTTCGAAACGATTGACCATATCGATGTCATGGACAGGTATACCGTTCGCGTCCACATGAAAAAGGCGGATGCAGGTTTGCTCTATAAGCTTGCCTACAACAACCCCATCATTGCCATTGTTCCGCGGGAAGAGATTGAGAAGCAGGGGGGTGTCTTCAAGCATCCGGTGGGCACGGGTCCCTTCAAGTTTGTAGAGTGGAAGCCGGATCGGTATGTGCTGCTCGAGCGATTCGGTCAATACAAACCGCAATTAGGACCGATCAACGGGATGGGCGGAGAGCGCATACCCTATCTTGACAAGGTCAAGTTTGTTCCCATCGCCGAGGGAGAAGTGGCTACCATGGCCCTGCTCAACCGTGAGATCGATTTTCTCCTTCAGGTCCCCTTTGAGAGCGTGGAGAGGTTCAAGAAGGATTATGCGAAGAAAGGAATCGTTCTCGATGAGATCCCCGGGGACGCCTGGTATCAGATCTGGTTTGGCTGCAAACAACCGATCACCAAAGACGTCAAGTTTCGCCAGGCCTGCGCCTATGCCATCGACCAGGAGATGGTTGCGATGGCAGCGACAAGAGGGTACAGCGTTATCAACTCCTCTTTTGTGGGAACAAAGAACGTCTATTTCACCCCGGCCCACAGCAAATGGTATAAGAAGGATGTGACGAAGGCCAAGGAATTGCTCAAGGAATGCGGATATAAGGGGGAACCGGTCACCCTGTTCACCTCCAAAAAATACAAGATGATGTACGATCAGGCTGTTGCCGTACAGGCGGAATTGTCGTCTGTAGGCGTCAACATCAAGTTGGAAGTGGTGGACCTTCCTGTCCTGGTCAATAAATACGTCACCGGCGACTACCAGATCCTGAGCTTTGGTGTCGCAGCAAAACCGGACCCGGTGGCGGCCTATATTATTCTCAAACAGAACCAATTTGAAGACCAGTACCCGCGAATGAAGGAGCTCATGGCTCAGGCCTCTGCAACACTCGATTTTGAGACCCGAAAGAAGCTCTTTGAAGAGGCCCACCAGATCGTCTATGAAGGGGTTCCCTGCATCAACTTTTATCACTATTATTATTTCAACGCCTACTGGAACAACGTGAAGGGATTTAAAATGCTCCCCACGAATATGCCGCGCTTCTGGGGTGTGTGGCTGGCGAGCTAAAGACCAAACTGCTTCTATCGTCTATCCATGACCCATGTGGCCTTTCATGGTTTGAGAGTACCTTGATAGAAAGATAACAATCCCTACTCCAGGCTCAAAGCGGAACTACAGGTCTCTGACCCTTTGTTAGCGTTGGCAAGGGAGACCAAAGATACGAATGAGGGCCAAGCAGCCAGAGCTTGCGGAAGGCAAACTCCTTCCCTCGAATGTTTATCGGTATTCTCTTGATTTTGAGCACCGTAGTAGTCTATTCTTTTTAATAGGAGAGAGACGGTGATTTAGCAAAGGGGTGGCGAAATGAAGATGAAAAAAGTGACGAAGGTTCTGTGGGCTCTGGCCATTCTCGCGGGCCTTTCCATCGGATGTGCCGGAGCGAAGGAAGAGGCAAAGATCAGGTGTCCGAAGTGTGGAGTCCTCTTTAAGGTGGAAACCGATTCTCAAGGCGCCCATCGAGGGAAGTACTGAGAAAGAGGAGGAAATAAGATGAAGGTTGTGGCATTCAACGGCAGTCCAAGAAAAGAGGGCAATACCCGTATCCTCGTTCAAAGAGTTCTTGATGAGCTTCAGAAAGAGGGGATCCAGGGAGAGTGCGTCCACATCGGTGGAAACCTTTTGAGAGGGTGCGCTGCCTGTTTTAAATGCAGGGAGAACAAGGACAGGAAATGTGCGCTCCCGGATGACGAATTGAATGGTTATATCAGAAAAATGGAAGAGGCCCAGGGCATAATTCTTGCTTCACCGGTCTATTTTGGGAATGTGACTGCCACGATGAAGGCATTGATTGAACGGGCCGGGTTCGTGGCCAAGGCCAATGGCAGTCTTCTCAGCAGGAAGGTTGGTGCAGCGGTTGTGGCCGTGAGAAGGGCAGGGGGACTCCTCACTTATTCCGAGATGAACCTGTTCTTTGGCATCAGTGAGATGATTGTACCGGGGTCGTCTTACTGGAATGTGGGGATTGGAAGGCTTCCCGGTGATGTGAATCTGGACGAAGAGGGATTACAGACGATGGAGACCCTGGGAAAGAATATGGCATGGGTGATGAAGAAGTTGTACGGATAACATCCTGGCTTCAGAAGGTCTTTCGATGGCTTTAGTAGATTCGGGGGCGTCCAATGAGCCGCCCTTGCGAATCTTCCTTCATGAAGCCTGGGTTGATCCTGTGGCAAAGGCGGAATATATTAAGAAGATGGGAGGTTTTTTGCTCAATGAAGAGATTCATCGTTTTCACCATCCTTATTGGATTTCTCATCGGTTCGACTTTTGTCAATGCCGAAGTCATCGAGATAAGGGTACTCCACGTGAATGACTTTCACGGTTTTGCCAAACCCTACAAGCCCTTCGGGTCGGATGAGATGCTGGGAGGGATCTCCTACCTCGCTGCCATGGCAGAGAGATTGCGCACCGAAAAACCTACCCTTCTGCTCGCAGCCGGGGACATGATCCAGGGGAGTGATTGGGCGAACCTCTTCCAGGGGAGGTCGGTGATCGAGTTGATGAATCAGATGAGATTTGATGCGATGGTGGTCGGAAATCATGAGTTTGACTTTGGTCAGGAGGTGCTCAGGGAGAGGATTTCAGAGGCAAGATTTCCCGTGCTCGGAGCGAACGTGGAGGGCATGGAGGCTCTGAAGCCTTATGTGATAAAGGAGCTTGCTGGAATTAAAATCGCCATTGTCGGGATCGTAACAGAAGATACTCCCGTGTCGACTCATCCGAAAAATGTGATGGGTCTGAGGTTTGCCTCTGCCGAAGAAACTGTGCAGAGATATGTGAATTTCCTCAGGGACAAGGCTGATATTCTTCTTGTCCTTTCCCACATCGGGTTTCACGCTGACCGTGTCCTGGCAGAGAAAGTAAGAGGAATTGATGTGATCGTCGGTGGCCACTCCCATACAAAGATTGACAAGCCGGTCCAGATCGGGAAGACCCTCATCGTTCAGGCATGGGAGCACGCAAAAGCCCTCGGCATCCTGGATCTCACCGTAGAGGATGGAAAGATCATCAAGTTCGAGGGCCATCTGGAGGAGATCAAGCCTTCCCTGGGAATCAAAGATGAAGCCGTTGAGCAGATTGTGAAGGGGTATGAGGAAAAAGCAGATGCTGCTTTGGATGAGGTGGTTGGAGACGCGGAGACGGATCTCGATGGAGAACATGTGAGGAAGAGGGAGACGAACCTCGGCGACTTGATCGCTGACATCATGAGGGAGACTTCAGGGGCGGAGGCAACGATCATCAATGGGGGAGGAATCAGGACAAGTATCAGGAAGGGTCCAATAAAGCTCCGTGATATCTATTCCGTTTTACCCTTTGATAATTATATTGTGGCAGTTAGACTTACGGGAAGACAGATACGGGAGGCCCTCGAACACGGTCTCTCCGGCCTTGAGGAGGAAGCGGGAAGGTTTCCCCAGGTCTCAGGGCTCATGTTCAGCTATGACCCGTCAGCCCCCCCGGGCAAAAGGGTACGGGAGATCCGGATCGCTGGAAGGCCTGTCGAATCTGATCGGGAATATGCCGTGGCCACCAATGACTTTCTTGCAGTGGGCGGGGATGGATATAAGGCCTTTGGAGAAGCCGTTAAGGCGTCAAGGGATTTTGCCGTCATCGGAGGGATGATGAAAGGGGAGAGGCTCGTTTACAGCAATCCCGGGAAATGGTTGAGGGATGTCGTGATCGACTACATTAAAGCACGAAAGAAGATTGCACCCAAGGTTGAAGGAAGAATCAAGGAAGTGAGATGAATGAGAGTTTACGTCAATGACCGAGACGTTGATCTTCTTCCCGGAATGAGCGTCAGACACGCCCTCATACAGGCGGGGCTCCTCGGCGATATCGAATCGGGAAAGAAGGCATACGACGAGTGGGGAAATGAGATCGGGCTCGAGGGAGCATTGGCCGAAGGCGTGAAGATATACGTGGAATCACACAATGGAAAATGAAAAATGCAAAGTGCAAAATGATAGATTGAGAATTCGAAACCCGCAATCAAATTATGGGGGGAGAGATTATAGATGAAGGACGGCGACTATGGGAGGTACCCAAAGGCCAGGAAGAAAGTGGGAAGTGACAAACCGATTGAAGAGGTGATCAAGGAGCTAAAGAAGCCCCCCTTTCCGCACAGTGATTACCGGGATCGCTCCCTTAAGATCCACGGCCTCATCTGCGCGAAATGTGGAAGAGAATTCGATCATAAAGACCGGCATCTCCTGACGGTTCACCACAAGGACGGAAATCATCTCAACAATCCGGCCGATGGCTCGAACTGGGAAAACCTCTGTGTTTACTGCCACGACGACGAACACACGAGAGAGATTCTGGGGAAATATCTGACCGCCGAAGAGGAGAAGAAGTGAAGAGCGGTAGGCAGTAGGCAGTAGGCGGAAAAGCAGTAGGGTGGACAAAGCGAAGCGTGTCCACCTTTGCAGATTCTAAGAATAGATAGGGAGACACAAGAATAGAAGGCAGAAATCAGAGTAGCAGAAACGTAGGGTGGGCATTGCCCACCAAGGATAACCGAATATGCGGTATGAGGAGGATTCATGTTTCAGAAACTTAGAACAATGCTTTCGAAGATCGATGCGGATTATGCCGACCTCCGATACGAGACCAAAAGAGAGATCACCATTGCCTTTGAGGGCAGGGAACTCACGCAGATCAGTGCTAATACGACCGATGGCTATGTCCTGAGAGTTCTCAAGAAGGGAGGCTTTTCGTCCGTCTCTTTCACAAAAGAGTCGGATGGGGAGAGGGCCCTCCGGAGCGCGGTGGGAAATGCCGAACTGATCTCAAGAAACATCAAGGACCCCGTAGCCTTAGCGGGAGTTGAGATTGTCAAAGGGGATTTCTTATTGAACCTTGATGAGGACCCCCGCCGGATATCGATCGATGAAAAACTGGACCTTACACGGAGGTATAACGATCTCCCTCTGAAGCACGAGAAGATCGCCACCACAGCGATCGGATATATGGAGGTGATACGGGAGAAGTATTTTATCAGCACGGAAGGAACGGAGATCCATGAAGACCTGGTCACGACGCGCCTCGGCGGAGCGATCACCAGTAGGGAAGGGGACTTGATCCAGAGTGTCCGGGTGGGTCTCGGAGGGAGCCAGGGATTTGGGGTGCTTCGCCTTCAGGAGGAGGAATTTGAAAAGAAGACGGCCATTGCCCTCGATCTCTTAAAGGCCAAACCAGTCGAAGCCGGGACCTACAATGCCATCCTCAACCCGAGTCTGGCAGGTGTCTTTACCCACGAGGCCTTCGGTCACTTTTCGGAGGCAGACCTGATCGAGGACTCTCCCACCATGAGAGAGAAGATGCGGATCGGGGCGGTGCTCGGAAATGAGATCCTCAATATCACCGACGATCCGACCATGCCGAGCCAGCTCGGATTTTACCGGTTTGACGATGAAGGCGTGAAGGCCAGGCCCACGAGGCTCCTGAAGGACGGCGTTCTGGCAGGTCGTCTCCATTCGAGGAGGACGGCATCGGCTTTTGGGGAGCCCTTGAGCGGCCACTGTGTGGCGGAGGATTATCGATATGCTCCGATCATCAGGATGGGGAACATCTTTATCGAGCCCGGTACGGAGAGCTTTCAAAACCTCCTTGCAAGGCTCGGTGACGGGTTCTATCTCCTGGATCACATGGGAGGTCAAACGAGCGGTGAGAATTTCACCTTTGGAGCCCAGTACGGTTATCGGGTGGAGAACGGGAGATTGGGGGAGATGGTTCGTGACATCAATGTCTCCGGAAATCTCTATCACACGTTGAGAAATATGGTTGCTGTCGGAAATGACCTCACCCTCAGCAGAACAGGTGGATGTGGTAAAGGGCAGCTCAATATCCGCTCCTGTAACGGCGCTCCGCATGTTCTCGTCAATGAGGTCGTCATAGGGGGACAATAGCCGATTAGCACTTTTCCAAAGGGCTAATCTACATTGCAAAATTCAAAATGCAAAGTGCAAAATGCAAAATGAGCAATCGTCAAACCACGAAACTGTTGCTCACATACTGAATTGTTACGGGGGACAATAATGGAAGAATTACTCCAAATGACTACGAAGAAGACCGATCAGGCGGAGGTCTATGCCCTTGATGAGGCGACAGACGAAATCCGCTTCGAAGATGGAAAACTGAAGGACATTGAGAGCAAGTCCCAGTCGGGGATCAGTCTCCGCATCATCAAGGAGGGAAAACTCGGTTTTGCATATACAAAGAACCTGATCAACCGCGAAGAAACACTGCAGAATGCCTTTGGTTCGCTCAAAGGCGGGGTTGAAGCCCCTTTTTCGCTGCCTGTAAGCAGAGGAGGACTTCCTCTGGATACGTATGATGCCTCCATTGAGGGGCTGTCAAACGCCGCCATTGTGGAGGAATGCAAGAGGGTCTGCGATATCATCGCTCCAAAGACGAAGGGGCAGATTAACCTCTCCGCAGGCCGGAAGACCGTGAAAGTGAGGCTCATCAACAGTCAGGGAACCGATCTATCTTCGACGTTTTCCTTCTATTTCTTCGGTGCGGAAATCCTCTACCCAGGGTCTTATTCCTCGATCCATCGAGAACTTGTGGCTAAGAAATTCGTAGAGGCAGATAACGAGTATGCCCGCTTTATCCTGGACACCTATAACCAATCGGAGAGGGAAGTGAAGCCCCGGGGCGGGAAAATGAAGGTGCTTTTTCTCCCTGAAACGATGTACACCCTCATCTGGAGGGTTGAGAGTGCTGCGAGCGGGAGGAATGTCTATCTGAAGATTTCTCCTGTCATGGAAAAACTCGGGGAAAAAGTCTTTGATGAAAAGCTGACGATTTTTGACGATCCTTTGGACGACAGGGTGCCGGGTGCAAGAGGGTTTGATGACGAGGGCGTCTCGTGCCGAAACCTTCCAATCATCGAGAAGGGCGCGGTGGTGAACTTCTATTACGACCTCAACTATGCAGGGAAGATGGGCACGGAACCGACAGGGCATGGATACAAGACCTCCATGTGGGGAGGAGAAACGGTTTCTTTCAAGCCCTCTCCAGCCCTTGAGCACCTTTACGTCCGGACAGGAAACAAATCATTTCCCGAGCTGATCAAATCGATCGATAGGGGGATCATCGTTGCCGGAGCCATCGGCGCTCACAGCGGGAACATCCAGAACGGTGACTTTTCGATCGGCCTTTCCCCTGGCATCTATGTTGAGAAGGGAGAAATCCTTGGGCATGTGAAGGATGCCATGATCGCGGGTAACGTCTACGATACCATGAAGAATGTTGTTGATCTTGAGGACACTGGCCATTCCGCCCTGTCCGGAATATTTCCCGCCGTCCTGTTTGAGAATGTGAGCGTGGTCACGAGAGCTCACTCCGTGTAAACCCATCAATGATCAATGGGCAATGGTCAATGTCCAATGACCAATGAAGCAAAGGAATTGAAAATGGGAAATTATAGTGGAATTTTCCATTGGGAATTGATCATAACTCATTAACCATTGCTAAATGATTTTTACGCTGGGTCTCCGCTATGCGCTATGCTCCATGCTCTATGCGTTTTTCTAAATAGGCAGACAACCCGATGGAACATTGGCAAAGATCGCTTGCTGAAAGTTTGACGAGCCCTGAAGAGTTAGCCGGTCGCTTTCCCTTGGACACAGAAGTGCTCAAACCAGTGGTTCAACGGTACCCGATGAGGATTACTCCCCATTATCTTGGCCTTGTGGAGCATGTTGGAGATCCCATCTGGCTTCAATGTGTGCCCGACCTCCGGGAGCTCAGGGAAGACGGTCTTCCTTCTGACCCGCTGGATGAAGAAGGCTTGAGCCCGTTGCCGGGGCTCATTCACCGTTACCCTGATCGCGTTGTGCTGATCGTTTCGTCTTTGTGTGCAACATTCTGTCGTTTCTGCATGAGAAAGCGATATGTCGGTTGCCCTGACAGACAGAATCGTCTCAACTCCCTCGGGTCTGCTCTGGAGTACATTGAGAAAACGGCCGGGGTTCGTGATGTGATTCTTTCCGGAGGTGACCCGCTCCTCCTCCCGGACGAGGGCCTTGACGAGATCCTCTCGAAGCTTCGAAAAATAGAGCATGTGGAGATCATCCGGATTGGATCGCGGACACCTGTGATCCTGCCCGAACGGATTACCTTGCGCCTCTGCCGGATGCTGAAAAAGCATCAGCCCGTGTACGTCAATACTCATTTCAATCATCCCCGGGAGATTACCGCACAGTCGGCTGAGGCCTGTGCGAGGCTGGCCGATGCTGGTATTCCCATCGGTAATCAGACGGTGTTGCTCAAAGGGGTCAATGACGACCTTCCGGTGATGAGGGATCTGATGCAGAAACTCCTGACGATCCGGGTGCGGCCTTACTACATCCATCAAATGGATCTGGTGAAGGGGACGAGCCACTTTCGTGCACGAATCGAGCAGGGGCTTAAGATCATGGAAGGGTTAAGGGGTCACATCTCAGGTATGGCAACACCTTATTACGTCGTCGATCTGCCGGGCGGAAAGGGGAAGGTGCCAATTCTTCCGGAGTACGCCAAAAGGGTAGGAGACACCTACTTCCTGCGAAATTATAAGGGGGAGGTCGTGGAATACCGCGATCCGGAGTCAGTAAGGACTGAGAATGAAGTGATGAGGGTTGACGAAAAGAATCATGACTGATAAATGGTGATTATAAAGTTTTGAACCCGGATCGGAAGCAGTTATGAGAAATCCTAAAACTTTTATAAACAGTTTCATAATTGAATAGACATTATTGCAGTGAACTTAAGGCTGCAATGGATTGAAGTAACTCCCCCTCACCCCCTCTTAGCCCAAGAGGGGGTAAATTCCTCCACTTAACGTAAGGGGAGGTTAGGAGGGGTTATGAATCCTTCTATCGACGCAGAGGATGTACAGACTATTTTGAGACCCTTAATAAGCCCGAATATGGTTTATGGAACCATAGAAAGAAAGGAGAAAGAACTTGAATGCGGAAGATCTCTGTTTCATGTCCGCCAGGGAGATGGCTTCTGGGATGAGGAGAAAGGCATTCTCCCCTCTGGAAGTGGTGGAGGCGGTTCTTTCACGAATAGGAGAAATCAATCCTAAGGTAAATGCTTTCTGCACTCTGGTTCCGGAAATGGCCAGGGAATCGGCAAGAAAAGCAGAAGAAAAGATCATGGGAGGTGAAAAGGTTGGACCTCTTCACGGGGTGCCTGTGGCGATCAAGGACCTCACCCCGACCGCAGGAATTCGTACCACCTATGGCTCAAAGATCTTTGAGAATCATATCCCTGACGAGGATGGGTTGATCGTTGCACGTCTGAAGGCTGCTGGAGCCATCGTGATCGGTAAAACGAACACGCCCGAATTCGGGGTGGGAGGCAACACCTATAATGCCGTCGTCGGAGCGACACGGAATCCCTGGAAGCCGAGCCTCACCTGTGGCGGCTCGAGTGGAGGCTCTGCGGTGGCGCTCGCCTGTGGTTTCAGTCCCCTAACTACGGGAAGTGATCTCGGAGGCTCTCTCCGCATCCCGGCCTCTTTTTGCGGAGTGGTGGGTTTCCGTACTTCCCCTGGCTTAGTGCCGGTCTATCCGGGACCTCTCGGCTGGGACACATTCGCTGTGGAAGGGCCGATGGCACGCAATGTGGGGGATACGGCGCTCCTTCTCTCGGTGATTGCCGGTCCGGATGATCGATCTCCCCTCTCATTCCCGGTTGACGGCGGAGATTTCACTTCGGCTGTCGAAAAGCCTGAGATCAGAGGGTACAGGGTGGCGTGGAGCCCTGATCTCGGAATGATTCCGGTAGATCGGGAAGTACGAGATGTGGCTGCGCGGGCAGCCGGGCGGTTTGCCGAGCTGGGATGCAGTATTGAGGAGGCCGGTCCGGATTTCAGCGGAGTTCGAGAGGTGATCTCCGTGACCCGGGGCTTGCGAATGGTGACCCTCTACGGAGACGAGCTCGAAAAATGGCGTGATGTGATGAATCGAAGCCTGGTTTGGAATATTGAGCAGGGTTTCCCTCTCACTGGCAAACAGGTTGGAGACGCTGAAAAAGAACGGACAGCAATCTATCATCGAGTCCGCCGGTTTTTTGAGCGCTATGACCTTCTGCTCACCCCGACGGTCGCTGTGCCGCCCTTTCCTGTAGAGATTCCCTATCCGAAGGAGATCAACGGCCAGCCGATGACTCACTACATCGATTGGGTCCTCCCGACTTATGCGATCAGTATCACTGGACTTCCTGCGATCTCTATTCCCTGTGGCTGGACCTCCGAAGGACTTCCGGTGGGCCTGCAGATCGTGGGCCGTAGGTTGGCCGAGACTACGGTGCTCAAGGCAGCCGCTGCGTTTGAGGCCATGGCTCCATGGCACGACAAAAGGCCGGCATTATGACCGTGAGATCATGGGAAGGTTGACTCATACGCGCTCCGCAATTTCGGCCCTGCCTCTGGCGGGAGTGATGCGATCAACGGGCACAATATGATTATCAAATCTACAATATCCCCCGCAAAATAATAAAACTCCATTCTGGCAAGATATGTTCACATTTAGAATTTGAGAATCTCCATCGCCCGCTCGTTTGTTTCTTTTTCACTTCCATAGTCTCCCCGATTCAAGGTTTACAATGTAAGTCTTCAATTTCTTTCTAAAATTTGAGGCAATTCCTTCAAAAAGGGGGGAATACCACAGGGAAAGAAATTTCGCTTGACTTTCTCATGTATTTCGGAGTATTTTCTAACTCGCCAAAAGGAAAGCCTGGTTTGAAATTCCCAATGGGGTGCTTATTGCCGCTTCGGAAAGCCATTTTTTGCTGCTTCGAGTCATTTTGAACAGAGGAAACTATCTTCGCACTGAAGGCCAACGCCAATGAACTGTCCAAAATGCCAATTCGAGAATCCGGAGGACGCCAAATTCTGCAACGAGTGCGGTAACCAATTGGACATAGCTTCCCAAGCCCGACGGCCGACTGACAATCGGACGTATGAGGAGGACTACTCCCGTGTTTTGGGGTCGATTTTTCTCAACGCAACCAACGCAAGCTCTTATCGTTTTATTTTGTTGACGAATTATTGTAGAATGTCAAGGTGAGAGGCGCTCTGTGATTTGTTCATGGGCGTGTTTTGTCGTGATGTTGAACCTGTGAAAGAGAGGAGCGAAGATGTTTAACGAACTTGCAGAAAAGAGAAGGAGCATAAAAGTATATGCCGAGCGACCGGTGGAGGCTGAGAAGATCGATGCTATCATCGAAGCAGCCCTCCGTTCCCCCACGGGAAGAGGTGCAAGGCCCTGGGCGTTTGTGGTGGTCACGGACAAGATCCTTCTGGAAAAACTTTCGCTGTCGAAGCCCACAGGGGCTGCCTTTGTCAGGGATGTTCCGGTAGGAGTCGTCATATGCGGAGACCCATCCGCTTCCGGACTGTGGCTTGAAGATTGCTCCGTCGCTGCGGTCACCATGCAGTATGCGGCCCATGCACTCGGTCTTGGAAGCCGCTGGGCACAGATCAGGGGGAATAATTTTAAGGAAGGGACAACATCATCGCAGTATATCGCCCAGCTCCTGGGTCTTCCTGAGAACCTGACGGTCGAGTGCATCATTGCCATCGGGTACCCCGGTGAGGAGATGGTCCCCTATAAAAGGGACGAACTCCGTTTCGATAAGGTCAGCTATAACCGTTACGGTCAGAAGAAGACCTGATCCCGATTGATGCTATCACTGGTCCTTTCGCATCATGGGGAGCTGGAATCCTGCTTCATTGAGGATGAGGAGGTAATCGGAAAGACCCTCAGGCGCCAGCCATGATTCAGATTCGCCGATCCCATTTTTTGTCCATCCCCATAGACAGATCGAATATATCCGGCGGAATAGAACAAGATTTCGACGCCACAGAGGGTGGCCTGGATGGTCATGACATCTGCGATGGTTGGTTGGAGACTGTGCCTCTCGTCAAATCAATTCATGACACCCCTTTTGAACCATACCAAAGATTTCAAGGACATTGCGACTCTTCTCGCTGGGAAAGGAGGACAAAAATAATGTTGAGAAAGTTGCGTCATGTAGCGATCATCGTAGAAGACTTTGATCGTGCCATCGATAAATTTGAAGGGTTCGGACTTAAATGTACGGAAGTCGTCGAGAACAAAGAGGCTGGTATGAGGGTTGCCTTCTTTCCGATTGGGGACACGCTGATTGAGTTTCTCAAGTTTAGTCCCGACAAAGGATGGGATCCCGTTCATACTGTGGTCCGGTCGCAAAAAGGAGCTCTCAATCACCTCTGCTTTGAGGTAGGTGATTTGGAGGCCAGTATCGAGAATTTTGTGAAAAATGGGGCAAAAATGTTGGGTTCTATCTTCCCTGGAGCCCACGGCCGGGTAGTATTTTTTCAACCCGAAACCACAGAAGATTGCTTAGTGGAACTCTGTGAGGTTAAGACGTAGAGATTAATGGGTGATCTGAATCGATGGTTTGATATTGAATGGTGGCATCAACAAGAAGTCGTCCCTTTGCAAGAACTCCTGGTCAAAATCAAAATGTCGTAAACTAAAAAAAGGGGACACCGGCACCGTGGTTTTTTCTCTTTGGTGATTCGTACTGGGTTCATTTGAATTCGTTTCGTCCCGCCGTGGCGTGATTCGATATTCGTATTTCGCATTTCCGCGTCTCTGGGAAATGGGTCAAAGAGGAAGCATTCCTCCGGGATTTCAAATTGCCATTTTTGGGGACAAGACTTATGAGACGCGGGATTGGGTGGGTGTGCTAATGGAAGCTATAGAAAGAAGGAGCCGAAGCATAGAGGATGTCATTTTGCAGGATGATAGACGCGGCATCTCTGCATTGCGCCCCTATCTCCCCTTTAACTTCTGCGAACAGGCGGCTCAGTTTGTCCTTAAACAATCTGGTGTTGTGTTGATTGCTACCGGTTTCTATATCATTTATGCCGGGATGCCAGAGACGGATGGTCCTCCAGGGGCTTTAATCATTGGAGGTGCCTTGGCGAAGCTTGGCTTCAGCGTGTATTATGTAACGGATAGGTTCACTGCACCATTAATGAATTCTCTGGTTGGGGATTCGAAGCAAATTGTGACGTTTCCCATCGCGGATGACAACACAAGTCACGAATACGCGCTGACCCTCTTAAATCAGTTCCAGCCTTCCCTCCTGATTTCGATTGAAAGGTGCGGGCTAAATTCACAGGGCACCTATTTAAATATACGAGGCGAAGACATCTCCAAGTATAACGCGCGTCTTGATCACCTCTTTCGGCTTCACGAGCAGACGATCGGAATTGGTGACGGAGGCGGTGAGATTGGGATGGGAAATCTGGCCGAGATCATTCCCAATTTTCCAGGGCTTTCAAAGAGACCATCCGTGACCAGAGTATCTTTTCCAATCATTGCAAGCGTTTCGAATTGGGGAGGCTATGGATTAGTTGCCAGTCTGTCCCTGCTAACAGGGCATCATCTTCTTCCATCGGTTGAAGAGGAACAAGATCTAATCCGCCGGACCGTGACCTGTGGAGCTGTCGATTCATTCGCTGGAACACAAACGCCAGGGGTTGATGGTTTTTCCCTGTCGGAGAACAGTCGAATCTTGAGAGATCTTCATCAGATTTTGAAAGCGAAAAGTTGTGCCGACCTGGATGGATGCTAAGGGGCTCCCGGTGGTCGAGGAACCCTTCGTCAGCGGGCTGAATAGTTTTGAGGAATATCAAGCAGACCGATCAGGAATTCCGGAGAAAACCGATGAGAACACGTATAGCTATTCTGGGAGCGGGTGCTATCGGAAGCAGTATTGGAGGGGATCTCACCAAGGCAGGACACGATGTCCTCCTCATCGACCAGTGGCCTGCTCACGTAGAGGCGATGAAGGCCAATGGATTACACGTTTCCATGCCAGAAGAGGAGCTGTATGCCCCGGTCCAAGCGATCCATCTCTGTGACTTGTGCACCGTGAAAGGGCAATTTGACGTCGTTCTTCTCACGGCGAAATCCTACGACACCTGCTGGATGGTGCATTTTATCAAACCCTACCTAAAAAGAGATGGAATACTGGTATCCATACAGAACAGCCTCAATGACGAGTGGATCGCTCCGATTATAGGATATGAGCGGGATATCGCCAGTGTCATCGAGCTTTCCGCAAAGCTTTTCGAACCTGGCCGGGTCAAGCGTAACACAGGCCGTGTTCGGACATGGTTTGCTGTCGGCGAGTTGCACGGAAGAGTGACCCCACGCCTTAAAGACTTGGCGGAGACCCTGAAGGCCTCAGGTACAATAGAAGTAAGCACGAACATATGGGGGGCCAAATGGACGAAATTAGTGGTGAACTCTATGTTCATGGCACTTTGCGGAATTCTCGGTATCTTGGATTGGGAAATTAGTCAGAACCCGCAACTCTTTAGGATCTGTATTGAATTAGGTAGAGAGGCTTGGCAGGTAGGTACAATCCTGGGATACCGGTTGGAGCCGATTTTTGGACTAACCTCAGAAGACTTCTTAGGCTCCAACGACGAGGTGTTAAAGAAAAATCTGATGACCCTCCTCTCTCACATCGGGAAAGAAGCGCTTAACTGTGTCCATCAGGATCACCTTAAGGGACGTCGCAGCGAAGTGGACTTTTTGAACGGGCTTGTTGTCAAGAAGGGACAAGAGGCTAAAGTTGAAACGCCTTTGAACCAGGCAGTAACTACTCTCAGCAAGCAGATTGAGCAAGGTCTACTAAAGCCTAACCCCTCTAACCTCACCATTCTCGAAGAATTAGCTGGACAAATGGGAAAATAGCCTGCCGAGGTCTCATTCTTTCTAAAAAGCCGCTGGGCAGATTGATTCCACCATCCACCCTGGTCCCATTTCTGCCTTTTCTTTTATCCGGATTCGGCTTCGCAAAATCTTGAGTATCCACTATCCTCGGGGCCTTTTTCAAAGCCCAAAAACTTACTATTTTAAGATCAAATAGAGCCTTTTCCTTATTGATTTCGTGGTGTTGTAGTGGCAAGATATTCACACATCAGAGTTCAATCAAAAAATAAAAAAGCTTGACATTTTCTGGGTACTTTCATATTATGTGATGCGCCTAGTCAGGATTATGCCTCACTGAAGAGATGATATCCTAACGGTCGGAGGAGTGAATACAGCGACTTTAGTCTCCGCTGGCGTTCTTGATCTATTTATGATGTGAGGTCAAATTCAATTTAGGTAAAACATCCCACGAGGAGGTCTGATATGAAAGTATCTAGAAGGGCATTTTTGAAATCGTTAGGTTACGGGTCGATTGCCATATCGGCGATGAAAAATAAATTCGTATTCGCCCAAGGCAAAAAAGACCAGCTCGTATGGGTGGCCGACCAGGAGTTTAAGACGGTTGATCCTCATCTTCTGATGGACGTAGCAACAGCGGGTTATCGAATAAATCTTTATGACGGATTGCTTCGCTTTCAAGATAACCCCCCTCAGCTTCAGCCATGGCTGGCCGAGAAGTATGATGTTTCGAAGGATCAAATCCGTTATACCTTCAGTTTAAGAAGAGGGGCGAAATTCCATAACGGAGACGAGGTGACGGCAGAGGATGTCCGCTACAGCATGGAACGCCAGATTGCATTGGGAGTAGGAGCCGCTCCCTTCTTTAAGCCGATTATAGAAAGCACAAATGTCCCCGACAAATATAGAGTGGAGTTTAAATTGAAATACCCATACGCACCATTCCTTTCATGCATCACCCTTCTAAATGTTGTAAACTCAAAACTTCTGAAGGCCCATGAGGCCTCGGGGGATTACGGAAGTAATTGGCTGACGGTTAACAATGACGCAGGCAGTGGTTCCTATCAATTGGAAAGCCATGAGGCCGCCGTCGGATTCAAAGCAAAACGATTTGGTGCACATTTTCTAGGATGGAAAGAACAATATATTGACAAGATTGAATTCAGAACCGTTCGGGAGACTGCAACACGGGTCATGGGATTATTGAAAGGGGAATTTGATGTTTTAGGCGGCAGAATGGAGCCGGATCAGCTTGAGAAGGTCGCTAAAGACCCCAATATCACGGTTCATAAGGATCTAGCTGCCCGAATATTCAACATTAGGTTGAATAATCAAAAACCGCCCCTCAATGATGTGCATGTGAGAAGGGCGATCAGCTACTGTTTTGATTATGACGGATGCATCAAGGATCTGATGAAAAATGAAGTCGAACGAAACGCAGGGCCCATACCCAATAACATGTGGGGCTCCTCTCCAGAGGCAAAAGGCTATACCTATGATATAAAAAGGGCGAAGGAAGAATTGCGACAGGCCAAGGTGAGGATCGATCGGCCCCTAGAGATTGTTCCTCTTGTGGGTTATCCTGTGACAGAACAGGCGGCACTCCTACTTCAAGCCGGACTCAGGGAAATTGGGATCGAAAGTAGGGTGAACCCAAAGACCTGGCCCACAGTGATCAGCCTCTGCGCTAAGCCCGAGACGACACCTGATATCACCGATTATTGGGTTAGCATGTACTATCCCGATCCCAACAACTGGACGGGAGAACTCTATGAATCCACCAAGGGGGGGACCTGGAATGGCCAATGCTGGTACAAGAATCCCAAGGTGGATGATTTGCTGAAAAAAGCGGTAAGCGTGGTCGATAGAGAACAGAGGACAAAATACTACAACGATGTAACAAAGATCCTCATAGAAGACGCGGTTGAACTCTGGGTGTTTAACACGAGGAACTTTACTCCCATCAGCAAGGCTGTCGGTGGTTTCAGATTCTGTCCCATTGGAAGCGGAATGGAATGCCGATGGCTATATTGGAAGGCTTAATCATTCATTAGCAAGCAAGGGGACGAGGTCCATATGAAAAAACTAAGTGGACCTCGTTTTGTTTAGAGGATGTCCAATTTGAAATTCCTTCTTTACGTCTTCAAACGCATTGCCTACATCGCACCTATATTATTAGGACTCCTGATGCTCACCTTCTTCATCTCTCGTGTGATCCCAGCAGATCCTGTGGCTTTGATTGCAGGGGGATCTGCTTCTCCGGAACAAATCCAAGAACTGAAGCGCCAATACGGTTTTGACAAGCCCCTCTTCCAACAGTTTATTATCTATGTTGCTAGTTTGGCCAAAGGTGATTTGGGTATCAGCCTTTACAGCCACCGGCCCGTGGTCAAAGACCTGGCAGATCGTCTGCCTGCCACTGTCGAACTTTCCATCTTTGCTTTATTACTATCCATTATCTTTGCCATTCCTGTAGGCGTGATTTGTGCCATTAAAAGAAACTCATTCCTCGATCACCTGATGCGTGGCTTAACGATTGCGGCGCTGGCTATCGTCGGATTCTGGTTGGGGATCATGCTCCAACTTATTTTCGGCTATAAACTGGGACTTTTTGACCTCGGGAGACGAATCAGCATTTCAGCACCCACGGCCATTACCGGTCTTTATTTAGTCGATTCTATATTGACTCTGAATGGGCGTACTTTTTTAAACTCTCTCTGGCATTTATGCCTTCCGGGAGCGGCTCTCGCATTTCCAGCTTTTGCGACACTGGTTCGATTCACCAGATCCGGACTTCTCGATGTAATTAACCGAGAATACATTTCATATGTTGTTTCAATGGGCATTCCCAAATGGATAGTAATTTTCAAATTTGCTTTCCGCAATGCCATGGTTCCCGTAGTAACCCAAATCGGTTTGCTTATCGGGTATCTTCTGGCAGGTGCAGTCGTTATCGAAACGGTTTTTGACTGGCCCGGCCTAGGCATCTATGCTGTGGAATCGATCTTAATGTCGGATTATAAAGCAATTCTTGGCATCACCTTGGTCGCAGGCCTCTCTTTTACCCTATCGAATATAGTCGTTGATATTTTACTCGCTTTTGTTGATCCGAGAAGGCTAGAACAATGACGACCTTTGTTTTAATCATGAAAAAATTTATCAAGGATCGGCTGGCAATCACGGGTCTGGGCATTATTCTCTGCCTAGGACTTACAGCAATTCTTGCCCCTTATATCGCTACTCATCCTAAAGATGTCTTTGCCGTTCACCCTGCGGAGAGTCTAAAGCCGCCAAGTTCAAAACATCTTTTCGGAACGGATGATTTGGGCAGAGACCTTTTTAGTCGGGTTGTCTATGGAAGCCGTATTTCTATATCCATTTCATTCATCGCTATTGTGGTATCTCTTGCCATCGGCGTTCCCTTAGGCCTGATTGCAGGGTATTATGAGATCCATTTGTCTGAAGTCCTTATGCGGATCTCCGATATCTTTCTGGCCGTTCCTCAGATTATTCTTGCTCTGGCGCTGGCAGCATCCCTGGGGCCTAGCATTCGGAATGTCATTCTAGCGCTTTCATTCACTTATTGGCCCTGGTTTACGAGAACCGTTTATGCCGAAACGCGATCCATCAAGAAAGCCGTATTCATCGAGGCCACAGAGGCCCTGGGTATTAGTACCTGGCGAATCATTGCCTATCATATCCTACCTAATGTTTCTTCCTCAATCATCATCCGGACTTCCCTTGGAATGGGATATACGATCTTGACAGCCTCTGTATTAGGGTTTCTGGGTGTGGGGGCTCAACCTCCAACCCCCGAATGGGGGGTGACCATTGCGAATGCGAGGCGTTATCTACCCGAAGCATGGTGGTTTGCCATGTTTCCAGGGTTGTCCATTTTCATCGTAGTCATGGGGTTCAACATGCTTGGTGACGGGTTGAGAGATATTCTAGATCCGCGTATTCGCCGGTCCGCGAGGTAGTTCAGTTGATGAGGATGAAATAACCGTATGACAGTCCCGATTTTGGAGATCAGGAACCTTTCGATTCATTTTGAGACCGATTATGGTAGGGTAAAAGCCCTCAGTGGAGCTAATCTGACTGTAGGCCAGGAAGAAATCGTTGGTCTGGTAGGAGAAAGCGGTTGTGGTAAAACCACCATTGCCCGGGCAATCCTCCGAGTCATTCCTTCACCGCCAGGAATCATTGAAGAGGGAGCCATTTTTTATGACGGTCAAGACCTACTCAAGTTGACACCTCGGCAGATCGAAGAAGATATTCGGGGACGTGCTATTACATTTATTCCACAGGATCCCTTTCTTTCTTTAAACCCGGTGTTTACGATCCAAGACCAAATCATGGAACTTCTTTTCTGGAAGTCGGGGGAAAAGGTATGGTCTGGTGAACTTGGCAAGAGAATGAAAGGAGCGTGGCGTTATTTGAGACCGTGGCCTTCTAGCCTCCGGAGAAGCTATGTGGAGAAGATCGTAGAGATGTTTCGCGAGGTTCAAATTCCAGGTCCTCTCTTGCAGATCAGCAAACTTCCCCATGAGGTTAGCGGCGGGCAGCGCCAGCGGGTTATGATTGCCATGGCTCTCCTAACCAAGCCGCGGTTGATTATCGCTGATGAACCCACAACCTCCCTCGATGTCACCGTTCAGGCGCAAGTCATTCGGCTTTTGAGAAGCCTGGTTAAACAGCATGGCACTTCTGTCCTGTTCATCACACATGACTTAGGGGTAGCCAACGAAATCTGTAACCGGATTATAGTCTTGTACGCCGGACAGGAAGTGGAGATGGCTTCTAAATCCGAATTCTTCGGAAAACCATGTCACCCCTATACCCGGAAATTGTTGGAGAGCCTACCCAATGTCCGAGGTGAAATTAGAGACATTCCTGGAGAAGTTCCCAACCTCATTGATCCGCCATCGGGATGCAGGTTTCATCCTCGTTGTGAAAACGTTCAGGCACCATGTAGTCAGCATCGTCCTCCAGTCCTTGAAATAACCCCTGGGCACTGGGTACGTTGTTATAATCCAATTTCGTACAGCAATTTACGAAGGGGTATCCATCAACTCAATGGTTGACCTCCGCGAAGACACCTCGACTAACAACAGTGCCATAGATATTGCTTTGGAGGTCCGAAATCTTCGAAAATACTTTCCCGTGAAGGGAGGCATGTTCCGAAGACCTATAGGCTGGATAAGGGCCATTGACAATATTTCTTTTGGCGTCAAGACTGGGAGTATCCTTGGCCTCGTGGGAGAGAGTGGTTGCGGTAAATCGACGCTCGGGAAGACTATTGTAGGGGTATTCCATGCGGAAGGAGGGGAAATATATCTTGAAGGCAAACGCATCAGTGGGCTTCCTCGCAGTAAGGTCAGGGACCTTAGAAAGAGGATCCAATATGTGTACCAAGATCCTGGTGCTTCTCTCGATCCATGGTGGATCGTTGGGCGAACGCTACGGGAACCTTTGCAGTTCTACACGCGTCTGCCACGAAAGGAAATTGACGAGAAGGTTCTATCTATGGTCCGTGCGGTAGGCTTGAAGAAGGACCATCTGACCAGATACCCTCATGAGTTTAGCGGAGGGCAGCAGCGGCGGCTCGGGTTGGCTCGGGTTTTGACATTGAACCCGAGCGTGATCATCTTCGATGAACCCACCTCTGGCTTGGATGTTTCCGTACAGGCTACAATCCTTAAGCTTTTTTTAAAGCTTAAGGAGGAATTCCACCTAACCTACCTCTTCATTTCTCATGATCTAGCCGTGGTTCGAATGATCTGCCATGAAATTGCCGTAATGTACCTAGGAAAGATTGTGGAGATCGGCCGCACAGGAGAGGTCTTTAATCATTCGATGCACCCATACACAAGGTTTCTTCTCAGTGCCATTCCCAGCCTCTGGGATGAGGGAAGGGGAGGACGGAAAGTGGTGATGGGCGGGGAGCCTCCGAGTCCAGATGATATCCCTTCTGGATGTCGCTTCCAGAATCGGTGCCCCTTGGCAGAAGAAGAATGCACCCAATTGGAACCCGAATTACTTGAAGTCGAGGATGGTCATCGCGTGGCCTGTTTTCATTCCAGAGATATCGAAAGATTGGACCATTTGGATCTAGACCCGAGTCTACAAGGTGAAACCTGAGAAATAACTGCCTTGCGCTACATTTTTTTATTCTTCCTTCGGCGTTAACTCTTCGGCAATTTCATTTAAACCCAGGCCCATCAATGTTTCCCGCGTAGGACGGCCTGTATTCTTATCCCATCCTCTTATTTCATAGTACGTTTCCTTCGCTTCTTCAAATATTTGCAGAGGGACAGGTCTGGTTTGATCAGAGGCAACGTTCGTATGTCCCATTGCCTCACTATTTGTATCACGCTCAATCTCGGCTTTTCTAAAATAGGCCTCGTGAAGGGTGTCATCTTCCCTGGTTCTGCCTTCGCGTATCATGGTAGCACGTTGTAAATTGAAAATGCGTTCTCCAATTCGATTTAGTTCCTCTTCACCATAGTCCTTGCCCGTTACCGCAGAAAGGAATTTGCTCTCTGCGGCTGTATCGCCCATGCGATCCTCTCTGGATTGACTAATAAAGATTGGATAAATCCAGTCACATAACACCAGGCTATTTATTATCGCAGAGCGATTCTGGCAATAGGCAATAGTCCCCGCTTTCTCAGCATAGGTACCGTGGTCAATGGCTATTTTTGAACCAAAAATCTTTTCCGAAATGGAATTTGCCTTTTCAGCGGAAACAGTGTAAGGATCAGGCCAACGTTGCCTAGATACTGACAGATGTCGATAAGCATGATGGTCAATCATAGGATCCCTACTATCGAGCGCCCATAACAGGGCGATTCCAGGGAAATCTCTGACCGAATTGTGCTCAGACTGACCATGAGCAGGATAATATTTTTCATAAAGTGACCAAGCTCCAGAGAACTGATTAGCGGCCCTTGCTGTTCCTTCTGCCAAAATTTCCCCTATGCCCTCTCGGAAGGCAATACTGTTCAATAATGTCTGAATGAATTCCTTGCTTCCACTTTGGCTTAAAGGTAGCCCCGATGTTTTTTCTGTAAGAAGGCCAGCTTCAAAAAGATCCTTAAGCCAGGGGACCATACCGGCCATCTCAAAGGTACAAAGCCCTAGTTTATTGCAGAGTATGACTGCCTCCCAGAGGGCTAGATCTCCTTCGCAGCTTTCGCCATAGTAGGCATAAGACGGTTTCATATAGTAATAGCTGGAACAGTGAATCTGACCCGGGTCTGAACCCGGAACCTTGATAAAAGCAAAACATTGAAGGGGACATCCAAAACAGCTCGCATTACCGGTCCGATATTTCTTAAAAAATCTAAAATGATCATCTGAAGGGACATATCCTACAGTCCATTCTCGCATCGGATTATACCCGATTAAATTCCGGTAATGGGAAGCGAGATTGATTAAACGACCGGGATGGGCAATATGTATACTTCCGCCGCTTCCCTGAACAGCGATGGCTTTAACCTTTTTGGCACCCATGACAGCTCCAAACCCCGACTTACCTGAAACAAAGCTTGTTTCTGAAACGATCGCTGCAATACGGCTCTTGTTTTCTCCAGCTGGTCCTATGCAGATAACTTGGGTCTTGGAACCATATTTTTCTTTCAGTCTTTTTTGAGTTGAAAATGTGTCTTGGCCCCAAAGTTCATGGGCATCCACGAATTCTATTCTATCACGGCTTATCCAGACATAAAGAGGTGCTTCGGCTTCTCCCTCTAGAATTAGGGCGTCATATCCTGCGTATTTGAGGTCAGTTCCCCAGTACCCCCCCATCCCGGATCTCGTTACAACCTCTTCGGGAAATGTCCGGGGTGACTTCCCGATGATTTCCATCCGACCCGATCCAGGGACTAATGTTCCGGTCAAAGGGCCGCTTGCAAAGATCAGCTTGTTTTTCGGATCGAGGGCGCCCGTAGCAGGTGCAATTTCGTCCCAAGCGATTTTGGCCGCAATCCCGAGCCCTCCCAAGAATTTCTCTGAATAATGACTCGTCTGGATGACCTCTGCTGAGCGATTTCCGACATCAATTCGAAGAATTTTTCCTGCCCACCCTCCGGACTTCTCTATCATTTCAGCTCCTTGGATTGAAAAGAGGCAATGCCCAGAGCATTCATGGGACATGCTTTGACACACTGGGGATGGCCGCCACAGAAGTCGCACTTAGACGCTCTTCGTTCCACCTCGTCGAAGACAATCATTCCGTAAGGACAAGCCTGTTGGCATGATCCACACCCGTTGCACTTCTCTTTATCGATTAGTACAAGTCCATCCTTGGCCGAGATCCCGATGGCTTCCGCCGGGCATGCCTTCAAACAGTAGGGTATTGAACAGTGATGGCAAACGTTTGGGACAAATTTCCCTTCAAAGGGATAGCGATCGATATGAAGCCTCGCACTTTCCGGCATGATAAGTCCGGTCTTAATCAGGGAACAAATGGTTTCGCAGGTCCGACAACCAGTGCAGGCAAGCGAGTTGGCCACGAGACTTCTTCTGGCCCGGGTATTCATCTCGGAAAATTTCAAATTCGTAACCCATTCCATGGCTCATCTCCAATCTTCATTTCAATCATTCCGAACATCCAGTGACCAGCTAATGGCGATTGGCTAGGTATTTAAAACCATTACAAAAAAAATGATAACATAACTAAGCCTCGAATTTAAAGGCCTTTGCCTGACATAAAAAAATCAAGCGTCTTTACCTTGCTGCATAGCCATTTTCTACTATCCTTGAATTATTTGTGCCTTTTTTCCCGGATCAGATTCGCATGATTTGCCGGAATACCGGCAGACCGCAGCTCAATACCGGGCTGACCGGTTATTTGTCAAAGATCCGATGAATTGGCATGAGGTGGCAGCGTCTATGGATTAGACAGATGAGCCTTAGGAGATTTCTGCAAACGTTGAAGGTGGAGGCCTGTGAAACCGATAACCTAAAGAAGACAAGATAGAAGTACCTCTTTCAAGGGGCGTGAGTATCTGCCATATATTCAGTAATCTGATTTCCTCACAAAAGATACGATTTGATATTCATACATGCAATTTAAACGGTCCAAAAGATGAGTGGAAAGACGAGTGCTCCGGAGGCATGATGTAAGCATTCGCTCAGAAAAAGTCCCGGTTCCGGAGCGATGAGATGCAAAAGACCCCTTAAAGACTACCTGGTTTCTCAGAATCGAACGGCCCCGACCTTATAACCTTTCGTCTTCAGAGGAGGGATGGAGTTTCAAAGAGCTGAGTTGGAGAGACCGTACCTTTTCCGTTTCTTTCAAAGGCATAAGAATCCGGAGAACGCCAATTTCCCCCACATAGTGCTCTATTACACACAAAGCCAGCGTATCACGGTTGCGATCCAATAAACCTATATGCAGACCTTCGAGACTCAAGGTCCACGGAAGGGGAATCGGGAAGCCATTCGAATCCAGAACATTTCCTTACGCCATGAGAAATACGTAAATAGGGCACGTTGCCTCATGCCCCTACTTGCATTGGCATGGCTTCGTCTATGAAAGGAGGGATTTTACAGTATCGACAGCCGAGGCCGCATCCGGGGCGTAACCGTCAGCCCCGATCTCTTTCGCGTACTTCTCCGTGACCGGAGCTCCGCCGATGACGACTTTTACCTGCTTTCGTACGCTTGCCCCTTCAAAGGCCTGGATCGTATTTTTCATCTCCCTCATCGTGGTGGTCAGAAGGGCGGACATTCCGACGACCTGGGGCTGATGGGTCCGGATCGCTTCGATAAATTTTTCTGCCGGGACATCAATTCCCAGATCGACCACATCGAAGCCTCCTCCTTCCAGCATCATGACGACTAAGTTTTTCCCGATATCATGAAGGTCACCTTTAACGGTTCCGACCACGACCTTCCCCGTCATGACCCCCGTAGTCTTGGCGAGGATGGGCTTGAGGATCGCCATTCCGGCATGCATGGCCCGGGCTGCGATCAGGACTTCCGGGATGTAGATCTCGCTGTTTTTGAACTTGACCCCGATCCGTTCCATGGCAGCGATGAGACCTTCCTTCAAGATCTTCTCCGCCGGTTCCCCGGCTTCGAGGGCCGCCTGTGTCAACCTCTTCGCCTCGTCCATTTTTCCCTGTGACAGGGCTTCGTAAAATTTCTCGCTGTCCGCCATTTTATCCTCCTCTCAAAATGTCTTTGCTATCGAAAAGTTCTCCGGTTGCCTTTTGTTGTCAGCAAATTGCTCGAATATGCTGGAGGCTAATATAACACAACCGTATGGTTATGGCTACCATTGAAGTAGTTTCCCTGGAAGTAGTTGTATTGTCAAAATTGGACTTCAGGCTAATAACAAGCTTGCGTGAAAATGTATATTCCGTGTCAGCCTGCGAGGAAGTCCATTCCCAGAGAAAGGGTTAGAGTATGCCGCTTTGGGCTTAATACTTATGGCACGATACTTTCTGGCTGTTGTCTATTGGTTTCAACAAAGGTATTTCAGTCTTGCAGATTTCGAAAGGGGCCGGACACCTTGGCCAGAAACGGCATCCGGAAGGGATATGGGCGGGATCGGGCACTGTCCCTTGGATCAAGACATCTTCCTCCAGAGGGGGTCTTTCTATTTTGGGTGCTGCAGCCAGGAGAAGTTGGGTATAGGGGTGTTTGGGGTCCATAAAGACCTTCTCCGTACTGCCATGCTCCACAACCGCACCCAGGTACATCACGGCGATCTGGTTGCTCATCATTCGCACAACTTCCAGATCGTGGGAGATGAAGATGTAAGTCAAACCAAGATCGTTCCTCAGCTTCTTAAGAAGCTTCAGGATGGTAGCCTGTATCGACACATCAAGCCCCGAGGTGGGTTCGTCAAAAATGATCAGGCTTGGATTCAACACCAGAATGCGCGCAAGGGCCAATCGGCGCTGCTGTCCTCCGCTGAACTCGTGGGGATATCGAAAGATGTGATCTTGTTCCAGGCCTACCGATTTAACCACACCCTTCACCCTTTTTTCGATCTCGGGATTTGAGAGGTTTTCGTGGATCTTCAAAGGTTCCCCCAGGCTTCTCTCCACTTTCCACCATGGATCGAAGGAAGCGCCGGGATTTTGATAAACATATTGAATCTCCCTCCGGATGCTTTTCATCCTCTTTGGGGATAGGTGGCTAATGAGGTCTCCTTTAAAGAAAACGGTTCCTTCAGAGGGTTGGTAAATGCCCAAGATAGTTTTTGCGAGCGTGGTTTTCCCGCTGCCGCTCTCACCCACAACGCCAAGGATTTGTCCTTCTCTCAATTCCAGATCGACGCCGTCCAGCGCCTTGATCCAATGGACATGTCTTCTCAGGAGCGTCTTCTTGACGGGAAAATACTTTTTCAGGTTTTCGGTTCTTAATATCACGTTTTCCACGATTTCAATCCCTTTTTTATGACTCCGTAAAACCCGGAAAATACCGCTTGCTTTACACAGGGTTGTTCCTGACGGTTCAAGGTTAAGGTTCTCTTCCCTTTTTTCGGGTTTGATCATGGCAACTGACCCAATGACCGAGTTCCAATTCAATCATCTTTGGCTTTTCTTGACGGCATCGCGTATGAGCCTCTTCACAACGGGGATGGAAACGGCAGCCCTCGGGGGGATGAATCAGGCTCGGGACAGATCCTCCGATGTCCCTGATCTCCCCTTTGGAATTGGGAAGACACTGCAACAGCTTTTTAGAATAAGGATGGGCTGTTTTTTTAAAAAAGAGGTTGGTGGGAGCAGATTCCATGACCTGTCCAGCATAGAGGACCGTAATCCGATGGCTTACCTGGCTGGCCACCGCAAGGTTGTGGGTGATATACAACACAGAGACTTGGCGTTCTTTCACCAATCGTCGCAGGAGAAGGAGGATTTGAGCCTCTACCGTAACATCTAGTGAGGTGGTCGGTTCATCAGCAATAATCAAAGAGGGATTGGGAAGAAGCGAGGCAGCGATCATAACACGTTGCAACTGTCCGCCGCTTAGCTCATGGGGATATTTGCGAAGAAGGCCTGTATCAGCAGGCAATTGGAGCTGACTCAACAGGGTCGTGATTCTCTCCTTCATCTCCTTTTCATGAAGACCCGAGGCCTTCAGGAGGTCTTTCAACTGAGTTCCGATCGTGAAGAGGGGATTGGCTGAACCAAAGGGGTCCTGGGGGATCAGGGTAATGGTCTTGCCACGGACCAGCAAATTGCACTCGCTTTCCTCCATCTCAAGGATGTTTTTCCCTTGAAACAGGATACGGCCCTCTTTGATCTCGCCGGCAGGCGATGGGATGATATTGAGGATGGCCCGGCCCAGCGTGGTTTTCCCGGATCCGCTTTCTCCCACGAGGGCCAAGACTTCTCCCGTATCTAAAGCGAGATTGATTCTGTCAAGGGCATAAATGGTGCCTCTTTCGGTATTGAAATTGACAGTCAGATCTGATACCTCCAGCAACTTGGTCAAGAATTGCTCTCCAGCCCTATTTTCTCGACATACGAAGACGCGGGTCGATGACGTCGCGAAAACCATCGCCAAGCATGTTGAACCCCATGACGACGGTAAAGATTGCCAGCCCCGGGAAAAGGGCAAACCACCAGGCCTTGGGCAAGAATTCCCGGGCCTCTGCCAGGGTTAATCCCCACTCGGGAGAGGGGGGCTGCGCTCCTACCCCCAAAAAACCCAAAGTTGCAGCGGTGAGGATCGTATATCCCATTCCTATCGTGCTGCGAATAATGATCGGTGTGATGACGTTGGGCAATACGTGAAGGAAGATAATGCGGGAGGTGCTGGCTCCCAGGGCTTGCGTTGCCTCAATGAAAGTTGATACTTTAAGCGAGCGGGCCTGGGCATACACCAATCTCGAGAACCATGGCCAATAGGTGAGAGAGAGTGCCAGGATGGCCGTGGTAATGCTCGGCTGGAGGACTGCTGCGATAGCGATGGCCAGGATCAGTTGAGGGATGGAAAGAAATATATCTGAAATCCGTTGAATTGTACCTGATAGCCAGTTCTGGGAGTATCCGGCAAAAAGCCCTAATGGAACTCCGAGAAAAAGAGAGACTCCAATAGCGATCACGGCAATCATGATGGTGATCCTGGAGCCATAAATCACACGGCTGAGAATATCCCTCCCTTGACTATCTGTGCCAAATAGATGTGTGGAACTGGGTGGCTGAAGTCGCTCGGAGAGATGGACATCGTAAATCGAGGTCGTAGGAGCCAGATAAGGAGCCAAGATTGCCACGAAGATAAGGGAGAGGATAATGAAGAGTCCGAATACAGCTAATCGGTCTCTCAAAAACTGTTTTACCCATGGCATGAAACTGATCATCTCGATACCTCCCTCGGATCGACAAGCGCCAGGGCGATATCCGCGAATAGCGTTCCAATGCAAAAGGCAATCCCTGACCAGAGAGTGAATCCGAGAATGGCATTGTAGTCAAACATGATGATGGAGGTGGCGGCAAAATTTCCTACCCCAGGCCATGCAAAGACTTTCTCCACAACAATCGCACCCGCGATGGTGTATCCAACCAAAAGGCCGATTTGGACAATGGGCGCGGTAATTGCATTCCTGAGAATATACTTATACACAAGGACGGATCGCGAGAGCCCCATGGCCTTTTCATAAAGGACATAATCACTCTTGAGCGAATCAAGAACCCCTCCTCTTGTGAAACGTACGATGGTGGCAAAGCAAGGGAGCCCCAACGTTGTCACAGGAAGGATGAGATGCAAAAGGGAGTCGAAGAAAGCCTTCATATTTAATGTAAGCAAAGCGTCGATGAGATGAAAGCCTGTCAAATTTTTGAGGGATATTCCTGGTGTGATTCGGCCTCCGATGGGAAAGAGGTCCAAATGATAACCCAGGTAGAGTTGGACCATAATGCCGAGCCAGAAGGATGCAACGGCAAGCCCTCCAATGGTGATGGCACGGCAGAGATGGTCGGCCCAACTGTTCCTTCTGATCGCCACAAAAACGCCGACAGGTATTCCCAATAGGATAGAACCCATTAGACTGGCGAATCCCAATTCTAAGGTGGCGGGTGCACGGCTGATCAAATCCTCCATGACCGGCCGATGGGTATAAATACTCGTCCCTAAATCTCCATGGAAGAAGCGTATTAAATACTTCGAAAACTGGACATGCAGAGGTTTGTCCAGGCCATACTGCTGCCTCACCTTTTCAGTCTGTTCTGGAGTGGCATAGGGCCCGGCGATGAGGCGGACCGGATCGGCCGGGATGAGATAGAAAAGGAAAAAAACTATTGCGATGAGACACAGCAGGATAGGCAGAAAATAGAATAATCGTTTGAACGAATAGATGAGGAGTTTCATATCATGAACCCCTTCAAAGGACTGCTTTCTCTTGCAGGGTTTCATCGATCACGGTCATCGCCTCGTGGAGGTAATGGCACACTTTGTTCCGTTCACGGACCATACTCCGTTCGAGAAACTTGTACAGATCGGCTCTCCGATCCATTGCCCCCATCTCAGCCACACGCTGAAGCCTGGGGAGGGGGGGGATGTGATAAGCACGGTCCACATCAAACCTTTCCACAGCACAATAACTGAGGGGGACCAGGATACGGCTCAGTTTCATGATGCACCGGTTCAGGGTTTTTACTGCTTCGCCATAGCTCTGGTCAGCCGATGCTTCGCCCATAAGGGTATATTGTGCCTTTATCTCTTTGCAGATTCGTTCCAGTTTTTCCGCCCTGGCCCGTAACTGGTGAGCTTGGTCAATCGCAGGCTCCAGGTCAAAGGCATCTTTTGCCTTCTTCTGAAGGTCGGAAAGGTTGTGGATCATCTCGTCTGCTACCGCGACGAAGCTGAAGGGCAAAACCGGTGCCGTGCAAAGTCTCCAGAGGGCAGCCATGTAAACCTGTGCGTCCTTGAGCAAGATCTCCCGGTCAATCTTGTCGATCGTATCGGCTTCGGTATGCCAGAACCACGCCAGGCCTGGGAAAAGGGGATTTGAACTCCTTTCCGGAGGCTGGCGGGAAAGCAATCCGAAAAGGGAAGGGATGCCAATTCCCCAGAATGAGGAGTCACCAGTCCGAGGAATGCGGCAGTAGGGCGGCAGATGTCCGGTACAATTTTGAATCACCTCTTTTTCCAGATCGTAAAGGTCCGCTGTGCATTCCACAAGTGAATAGTCGGTAGCGCCCTTACACCCGAGAGAATCCACGTTGAGGTGAACGATGGCATTTTGATAAAGATCCTCCCAGTTGTAATCCGCATACCAGTTCGAGCCCGAGTAACGTCCATGGGAATGGCCTGACCACCAGATGCAGCGAACACCCCGGCGTAACTCGTTTCGATATTTGGCAGCAATGCGCGCTACCTCGAGGATGCAGGCATTGGCTGTGGCATTGTCCGATGCGCCCTTGTGCCATGAATCGACGTGGCCTGTGAACATGACAAACTTATCCGGTTCGACCTTGCCCGGGATATCTGCGATGGCAAGAGGCACCTTTTTGAACCCCGTCCAGGCCTCTGTGAAAAGGCGGGCTCGAACCGGACCTTTTTGACAAAGGGATTTCAAATAATTTCCATTCGTTTTGCCCGTGGAAACGACGGCATTCCTGGGGAGGAAATGGACAGTATCGGGGGTTGGTTGACCCCAGATGGTCGTGATGATCATATTGGTAGGAAGCTCATTCTCATTGATCCAGATCTGCCCGAGAGCGCCTTTTTGCTCAATCTTCCAGCAACCGCCCGGGGTCGCGATGCCTTCACTCAAGATGATCTTTCCGTTGATATCCTGATCACCCATCTGTGAGGCATAAATAAGTTCTGCTTCAAGGCCCTCTGGAAGCGTTGATATGGAGAAGGAGTGAGTGATACAGGATACCTCTCTCGCCTCGGGTGAGATAACTTTGATCGATGCCCTGATAGGGAGACTGATGAAGTTCTCAATCTCAAGGATCTTCACTTCGTAGCCAAAACCCTCCATGAGATCCTTGAAATAACGAACAGCCCGGGCCTCTCCTTCACTACCAGAAAGACGCTCTTCCTCTGCAATGTAGGATGTGTGTTTCCAGAGTTCAGTGATAGATACCTCATCAATGGCCAGTCGTTCCCGTTCCCTCTCCGTTATTGAACCCATGATGGTCTCCTTTTCGCATCGCGCAGGGCGTTATCGGGGATCGCGCCCTATCTGGCTGTCTTCCTAACCCCTTTTTTTCATTTTTTATGATTTTTTCCAGTAGGTCCACCGGAGTTCATTCCCCGTTCCTATTGGACAGAACCTTATTCCATCCGCCTGTACATTGACCGGTGCATTCCAGTTCTCGTTGTGGACAAAAATGGCTCCAGCATCTTTCACCACAATGCGGCTGGCCTCTTTATAGAGTTCCTCCCGTTCCTTCCTGTTAAAGGTGATTAGGGCCTTGCGCAGAATTTCATCGACCTTTGTATTTTTATAGTAACTGCCAGCCACATAACTTCCCCATTTGTCGGAGTCAAACATCTCTCCGATCCAGTTGTGAGGATCGGGATAGACGGCGCTCCTCCAGTGGAAGGCGATACTCACCGCAGTTTCCTTCTTTTCTTGCATGGCAACAAACTGGGGCCATGTTCTCTGGACAATCCTGGTCGAAACCCCCATCTTTCTTAATCCGTCCTGGAGCAGGAGAGAGGCCTCCTGGCAAGCGGGATAACCTACAAAGGACCCGATTTCGACGGGCTCATATTTTTTGATATCTACCTTGGCCTCCTTCAACTCCTCCCGGCCCTTCTCTAAGTTGTATTCGTAGCCGAACTCCTTGACAGGATCAAGGGCTCCCCACATCACATTTGGAATTGGGCCGATGCAGCGCTCCGACATGTCATGTTGTACCTCTTTTAGCCAGCCGCTGTAATCAAAGGCATAACAGATGGCCCTCCTTACATGTACGTCATCTGTTGGAGGTTTTTGACAGTGGATGTCAGCATAGAAGAGCCTTGTCGAAGGTCTTGTGATAATCTTTATTTTAGGGGACGATTTAAGATCCTGTATCTGTTCCCAGGGGTCATATCCTCCCAGGGAAGCATGAATCTCTCCTTTCTTCAAGGCTAATATCCGTGCAGCGGTTTCGGAATAGGTCCGATATCCAATATTGATGACGTGAGGATGATTCCAGGGCCAGAAATGGTCACTAAATTTGGTTCCATCGATTCCCACAGCAGGGTTATACATCTCAATCGTGTATGACCCGCTTCCTGCTCCCTCTTTCCCTAAAGTGCTTCCGTGGGTCGCAAGCCAGGCCTTGCCCCAATCACCATCTTTCTCGTGGCCCTGCATCACCTTGCTATTAAGAATGAAAAGGGAATCCGTCAGACCTTCGAAAGGAGCATAAGGGGATGTGAGGTTAAATTCAATTGTATACTTATCCGCGGCTCTAATATTACCAGGTTTTAGGGCGGCCAGAAAGAGGGAGGCGGCTCCCACTTTTAGAGCGAGAAGCCTTTCCGCACTGTAGACCACGTCTTTCGCGGTAACCTCCGTTCCATCGTGGAATCTCGCTCCCTTTCTGAGTCGAAAGGTCCACTTCAATCCGTTCTTGGATACCTCCCAAGATTCGGAAAGCCAGGGCTGGATTTCCGGAGGAACGTCCCTCCATCGAGTCAGGCTGTCGTAGAAGTTCAGCCTATAAAAAGCTCGGCCCACATCCACGCTCACCATCGGATCCAGGGTGTTCATCTCCGATGGATCGGCGATCAGAAACCTTTCATCTCCCGCACTGAAAGCGGAATGGACATTCCACCCTGACGATGCGAAGAGTGAAAGAGACCCAGCTGCCCCCGCCTTGAGAAAGGAACGTCTTGAAATACACTTCCCTGTCTTGAAATCTTCTTCCTTCGCAAGTGTGTCCTCTTTCATATTCCCCTCCTTTGTGATTAGGAATTAGGATCGATCCCGTATTTTTGGGTCTATATGCGACGACATCAGGATGGCCGCATAGGTGCCTAATAGCCTGCTTGGATCGGTCCTGAAGAGATCCCTAACGGATCGTGACCCAAGGCTTTCGCCTTGGTGAATAATCTGAGGTTTATGTCGTTGTGTATAACCCAACGTCGCTGGAATCCCACGGGAGACGCGTTGAGGCTAGCTTAGGTCTTCTCAAACTCCCTTCTTACCTTTTCTATCAGTTCGGAGTCTGCAAAAAGATCGACGGCCGTCATGGCCATGGCCTGAGCGGCAATCAGAGTGGCTTCAAAAGCTGCTTCCGTACCGGACACCTCCTGAAATTCCACTGTATGGGGAACCACATCATCCCCGATCTTGAAGAACGGGTGCAGGGAAGGGACGACCTTGCTTACGTTTCCCATATCCGTGGATCCAGCCATCCCATATGGGGGAAGTTCATCTATCTTCACCCCTGACTGTTGGATGTTTTCGGCAAAGAGACCATTCAGACCCCGGTTGTATTTCATAGCACGAACGCCCTCAAGGGCCTGATACTTCATACTGCAACCGGTCATGAGGGACGCTCCTTTGATGCAATGAATGACCTTCTCTCTCATCTCCCGTGTATATTCATCCGTAGAGGCTCGGACGCAGATCGTTGAGGAGCTCGAATCCGGAATCACATTTTTCGCACCATTCACCTTTAGATCCCCCCAGTGCATTCTCGCATCCTGCCGAAGTTGTTGCCGAAGAAAGCTAAGCCCAACAAAAGTCAATTGAACTGCATCATAGGCATTAATTCCTATATGAGGTGAGGAGGAGGCATGAGAGGATTTTCCGATGAAGTGCACAGAAACCTCTTCCACAGCAAGAAAGGGCTTGTCAAGCCAGGTTTTACTGTGTGGATGAACAATCATGGCAACGTCGATGTCATCAAAGATGCCAGCGGCAAGAAGCCGTATCTTGCCGCTGTGGGAGAGTATTTCTTCAGCCGGTGTGCCAATGACACTCACCTTTCCCCTAAGCGATGGAATGGCCTGTGCCATAGCCAAACCGGCTCCCAGGGCCGCTGTCGCAATCAGGTTGTGGCCACAGGCATGGCCAAGGCCGGGAAGGGCATCATACTCAGCAAGAAAGGCAATATGGGGTCTTTCCACATTGCTTGAGATGGTTGCCTGAAAGGCGGTCTCCATGCCTCCGACCGGGTTTGTCATTTTGAAACCATGTTTTCCTAAAACCTCTATCAGTTTTCGTGAAGATTCCTTTTCTTGGAAACCGATCTCGGGATGATTAAAGATATAATGGTTGACCTCTGATAACGGGTCCCGAACCGTATTTATGTATTGCGAGAGTTTATTCTTGGTATCATCCATTTTCTGGTCCCATCCTATAGGTTCATTGGTAGTGGTCCCCATTCCTGAACCATTTCGGTGATCCGTAGAAGTCTTTCGAATGTTGCATCGGGTGGTGTCGTATCGCTCAAGCCCAGAATAAATCGATCACCCGGGGCGATTTCCAGGAACAGATTCTTCATGAAATTCTCAAACTCCTCATCGGACATGCTCTGTTCAAGAAGGGCCACAGAGGGAATTCCACCAAAGATCGTGATTTTTCCTTGAAAGGCCTTTTTAGCCTCCCGGATGGTAACTTTCGTCATGGGTTGAGGGCAGATCGCCTCAGCGATATCCATTCCGCTTTGAGGGATAAGATCAAGGAGGCCTTTATTCTCGCCATCGCAATGACAGATGAGGAGTTTTCCCTTATCATGAAGCATGTCGGAGAATTTTTGGATGTAAGGCATAATTTGATCTCTAAAAAAGGGGGGGTAGGTGATCATTTCATCGAAATTACTTCCGAAATAGACGACTTCAGAAGGGGCCTCCACATGGATTCTGAAAATTTGATCGAAAAAAGGTTCCATATCCTCACAGAGCTGACGGAGCTCAGCCGGATGATCATACATTTCAAGATAGAAGGTTGTTGGGTCAAGAAGATTCTTCATAATATGGTGCATGGGACTGCTTGACGAACTGGCATAGGCCGCTGCAAAGCCTTTATCCCCCACCTTTCTCTGGAAAGCAGAATAGTTATCAAAATCAGGGAGGAGCTTCAGGTTCCTAAAGATGTAGCCTACCGTTCTATAGTCTTTTGGTTCTTTGATGACATGTTCAGAGATCCAACTCATGGATACGCCTGCCTGCCTCATCTGTTCCGTGTAAAGGATCCTGCATGACACAGACCCGACGGAAGTGTGATAGGTAACCAAGGTGGAATCACCTTCTTGCTTCACCTCTCTTTCCACTCCAACCAATTCAGGCCTGTAGGCCATTCCAAAGAGACGATAGATGCCAATCCCCCGATCAATATTGTCTTCAGGGGATCTCACCTTCATGAATTCAGGTATGATCTTGTGATATCCCCCTCCGATATAGTCTGCGATTTCGTCTATGGTCGCATCCCGTTGGAAGGGGGAAGGAAGCTTTCCCCTCATGGAATTGGAGTTGTGCCAGAGATCGATCCTCGGAACCCAGGGGAGCCGATCGGCCCATTCGCCCCGTGAAGCTCTGAGCATTCGTTCCTTATGGGTCATTCAGGTATCCTCCAATAAGGTTTTAATGACGGAATCAGAATAAAGAACTTTTTAAATTCGGTCTTGTTCAATCCTGCTTATTTTTGGTAAAAATCTGCTACCCGTCCTTGATATTTATGGTTAAGATGGTTTAGAATGCGCGTAACCCGGAGAAGGATATGATTTTCATTCATGGGGCCGGATGGGAAACCCTCAGAATAGAAAAGTGGGTCATCTGAAGCGAGTCATCTTAGCCTGTTCTGTCATGGAACAGGAGATTCGCCAGTTTCAGAACGGCAAGGCGGAGTTTAAGTTTTTTGATTACGGCCTTCACTGGACTCCGGAGAATATGGCGAAGGCCCTTCAGAAGGAGATCGATCAGGTTACGGAGGAGGCCTATGACGGGATCGTCCTGGGCTATGGTCTGTGCAGTAACGGAATTGTGGGAATTCGTGCCCGCAGGCACCGAGTGATTGTTCCGCGGATTCATGACTGCATCTCCCTGTTTCTCGGTTCCCCCGAATCCTATCGTGATCAGGCGGTAAGACACCCGGGGACATACTACCTGACACCCGGCTGGATCGAGAAAGGCGAAACCCCGCTTTCCAAGTTTGAGTCTTATGCCAGATCCTATGGCGAGGAGACAGCAAGATGGGTGCTCCATGAGGAGATGAAGAACTACACCCGGATCCTGCTCATTAATACAGGAGTTTCCCACATGGAGCCATACCGGAATGTAGCGCGCCGCAACGCTGAATTCTTAAATGTCTCTTTCGAAGAACTGGAGGGGCAATCCGATCTGTTTAGAAGGCTGGTCTGTGGCCCATGGGATGAGAATTTTCTCGTCGTAGAGAGGGGTGGTTCGATCAGTCAGGAGATGTTCCTTGATCTATAATCCATTTCCGCTTCATCCTTTTCGATAGAGAAAGGATGAGTAGAAGAAATTAGGCAAGATGAGACATCCTCAGAAATTGGAAAATAGGCCCGGAAAAGGGAGAGAAGATATAAAGGGGATTCACCATCCTTCTGGGGAACCCGAACTGGGTCATTGGCTGAATGGCCTTGCGCAGGCCGTGGTCATGCGAGATTGCAAAGCTGTTAGGGAACTGACTGAGGGATTGGTTTTGGGTGGAATGGATCTGTTTAAGATCCTCAATCAAGGCCTGATCCTCGGGATGGTCGGGGCCAGTGAGCGGTTCAGAAGAGGGCAATTCTATATCCCGGAACTGCTCATGTCGGCGCGAGCTTTAAAGATTGGGATCAACATATTAAGGCCACTGATCCGGGAGAAAAAAGAGAGGGTACCGGGCCGCGTTGTTCTCGGGACGGTGAAATTTGATCTTCATGATATAGGAAAAAATTTGGTCAATATCATTCTCGAAGGGAATGGATATGAGGTGGTTGACCTGGGAGTCGATGTCCCTCCGGAGCGGTTCATTAAAGCAGCGGAAAAACATGAAGCTCAGATCCTGGCGATGTCTTCCCTTCTCACATCCACGATGGGGTGGATGAAATCAACAATTGAATTGCTCGAGAGAGCGGGAATGGGCAGGGTTGTCAAGACCGTTGTGGGAGGGGCACCGGTTACCCCAATCTTTGCAAAAAATATTGGCGCTGATGCCTACTGCCGTGAGGCCACTTCAGTAGCTGCGATAGCAAAAGGGCTTTTGGGGATAGAAGAGAATGGGCAGCCTTCTTTCATTAAGTAATTTAAGAGAAAATCCGGAAATCGACAGCCAGTTGTCCTCCTTTACCGAGAAAACCCGTATCCCCTTGCGTCTTATAAGCGTGAGGAGAGAAATAATCTGGGAGTCAAACTTAGTCCGGAAGAAGAGCCACTTTTGTCAGATGCTTCGAACGGGCGGTGATGGAGCCAGAAAATGTCAGAGCGCCTACAGAAAGTCGGTGCAGGAGTCGATTCGATGGGGTGAGGCTGCCATAGGGAAGTGCTGCGAAGCTCTTATGCAGATCACTGCTCCTGTAATGGACAATGGGAAATTGGGCGGTTATTTGGTCGCTTCCCCTTTCCTTTTGGTCGATCCCTCTGAACTACAGCCTGAAGAGCTTACCTTTCTCGAGAAAAGACCGGAAAAGAGGAAGCTTAAGATGGCCCTCTCCGCCATCCCAATTGTGGAGGATGAAGATGCCAAACAGGCTGCGAAAGACCTCTTCAGGCTGGCTGACCGTCTTTCGATCCCTGATCTAAGCTGTCTTCGCATGGTCCGCGAGATCCAGGATCTCCAGGGGAAGATCGTGGACCGGATCAGCGACCTGAAAGCCTCGGACAACGACTTCAGTGCAAGTTTTCTCACAAAACTCTCTTATGAACAGGAGAAAGAGATTGTTACTAGGATCAGGTTGGGAGATCGCGAAGGGGCTGAAGAAATTCTCTATCGACTTCTGGCTATCCTTTTGTCTCAGTATATCGAGAATTTCGAATTGCTGAAGATCTCGGTCCTGGAGATTCTGATCATTTTGACCCGGGCGGCGGTCGAGGCCGGGACGAAGATTGAGGAAGTGTTGGGGATGAAGTACCGATTCATCACCGAGTCAGCAGGTATTAGGGATCAGGAAAACCTGTGCATCTGGGTGGTTCAGGTACTCGAAAAGTTGATGGACGGGATCTATCAAACAAGAAATGTCAATAATTATCAGCGGCTAAAAGGAGCATACGATTTCGTAGAAGCCCATTATCAGGAGCCCCTGACCGTGGAACAAATAGCCCGTGAGGTCTGTCTCAGTCCTTCTCGTTTCAGCCATATTATGAAAAGTGAAATGGGGGTAACGTTGGGAAACTGTATTTCGAAGGTAAGAATCGAGAAGGCAAAGAGCCTGCTGAGGGAAACGGAAATGTCGATTTCCCAAGTCGCCCTCGAAGTGGGCTTTCCGGACCAGAGCTATTTTACAAAGGTTTTCAAGAAGATCGAGAACCGTACCCCCAAAGCCTACCGAGAGAATTCTCGTCATCTTGGATCGGCATTATCAATATAGAGTGAATCTTTTTCACCGGTAGACTCCGGCTTTTTGGCCATACTCGCACATCTCGACCAGGGCCTCTTGAAGAACCCCTTCATGAGCTGAGCCCGCAATGGAGAGGAAGAATCCACCTCCCTCCCTCCCTTCTTTTAGACACCGGTCGACTTCTTTGCGGACCAGTTCCAGATCGGGTTGACACAGGATCTGGTTTCCATCCACGTTTCCCATCAGAACCAGGTCTTTTCCGAACTCCCTCTTGATCTCTCCCATGTTCATGCCCGCCCCTGGTTCCATGCCGTGAATTCCCTTGATTCCCGCATCGACAGCCATTGAAAGATAATCTCGAATATAACCTTCGGAATGCCAGAAGACTGGGACAGGGATCGAATCGACAATACGGCGATAGTACGGGAAGGCGAGTTCCTTAAAGTCTCCGGGTGAAACATAACCGTGGCCTTTGAAGCCCATGTCGTCACCCATGATGACGAAATCCGCTCCGAGTTCCACGGCATATTTTGAGGTCTCGATAAACCATTCCGTTTTCAACTCAACACTTTCCTTTATGAGGGTCCTATTGTCAAACAAGGCATAACTGAATTCAACGAGACCTAAAGATTCAACCGTTAGACCCAGAGGACCGGCATGAGAGAAGAGGACGTATGCATGATCCGGATAATTTCTCTTCCAGGCCTCCAGGATCGTTCGGCTGAAACGCTCTTCCAGTTTCAGAGGAGGTGAGTATTTGAGAAGGTCTTCCCGGGTGGAAACGGCTCCTCCCAGGTACCGTCCCCGTTCCCACCTTCTGCCGAACTCATCGATCCCGTTCCAGCCAGCAGACCCGGCGCCCCCGAGAGAGTCCTCTGGAGGAGGTGGGGTAGGGGAGTAACCCAGACCCGAGGACTTGTCTCCACACCATGCCTTTCTGGCCATGACAAAGACGTCGATGCCGAGGCGTTCCCATGTCTTCACCATGTCTCCATCTCCGAGGGCGCGGACAAATTTCGCCTCAAGAGAATTGAAGAAGAGGGGGACACGATCCGGTTCCTTGTGATTGATAGTGGTGAGTACCCGTTCTCTTGAATTCATAAGACTCCTCCAGGATGATCATCGTATGGAGCACAGGGCAGAGAGTTACTGCTTACTGCCCTGTTCATCGTTCAGGGTTCTCTGTTCATCCGCTGTTCTCTTTCTGGTGGGCAATGCCACCCTACGTCTCCACTTTGAAAGAGGATGGGTTCTTCTCTTCATTGATCATTGCTAATTGCCCATTGATTATTGATCATTCGCCTGCTTTCTGCCTACTGCCTACTGCCTTCTTTCACTTATAGAAGACCGAGGGAAGCCAGAGGGCCAGTTGAGGAAATAAAAATAGCATGCCCCAGACGAGAATGAGGGAGATCAAAAACGGGGCCACACCCTTATAGATGATGCCGATCGGAACCTTCGTTATATTCTTCACCACAAATACGCAGATGGCCACCGGGGGGATAACGACTCCGATCATCTCGACAACGGCGATGACGATCCCGAACCATAGGGGAGGGAAACCGAGCTTCAGGGCCGCGGGATAGAAGATCGGGGTGGCCAGGATCATAAAGGTCAGGTCATCGATGAAGGACCCCCCAATCTCGTAAACAATACAGATAAGGGCCATAATCAAATAGCGGTTAAGGGGAAGCGCCACGACCCAGTCCGCGGTCTTTTGCGGGATGTTGGTAATAGCGATAAAATGGCCGAGCACGGTAGAACCTGCAATGAGCATAAGGATCATGATGGCCGTGCGGAGGGACTCTTTTACTGACTTGAAGTATTTCTGAACGGTCATATCGCGCTTCAGGACGGCCAGAAGAAGAACGGCAAATGTGCCGACCGCTCCTGCCTCCGTGGGGGTGAAAAAGCCCTCCATGATCCCGCCGACGACCAGGACAAAGACGATGAGGATCCAGAACACTTCCGGCAGAGACCGCATCCTCGCTTTCCATGTGGAGGCCTCGGACCTGGGCGCTATGGCCGGATTGATCTTAGCCCATCCATAAATGATCCCCATGAAAAAGAGCGCTATAATAAGCCCGGGAATGACTCCTGCCAGGAAAAGCTGCCCGATCGATTGTTCCGTGAGGATCCCTAAGAGAATGAGGACGACGCTCGGGGGGATGATGCAGCCGAGACTTCCAACGGTTGCTACGATTCCCGTCGAAAGTTTCTTGTCGTAGCCGAATCGCTCCATCTGCGGGATCGCGACGCTCGCAAACGTTGCCGCTGTCGCAGCCGATGAGCCGCAGATGGTCTTAAAAGCGGTTGCCCCCATTACCGTGGCCATGGCCAGACCACCGGGGACATGGCCGATGAATTTATGGGCAGAGTCATAGAGCCTCACCGCGATGCCGGCATTGAAGCCGATCTGCCCCATCAGAACGAAAAGGGGGAAAACCGTATATCCGTAATTTGTCATGACATCATACACATCTCTTGAGAGAAGGTTAATAGCGGAGCCAAAGCCATTCAGGTAGGCAAACCCCACAAAGCCAACGAGCCCCATGGCAAAGCCGAGCTCGATGCCTGTTGCGAAAAGGAGAAGCAGCAGAAAAAGGCCCACCATGCCTACAATGATCTCACTCATATTGCCCCCTCCATATCCTCACGATATCGAAGATAAAGACGCAGCACTCGAGGAGACAGCAGACCCCGACGCCGTAGGCCACAGGGTAAAAAGGTATCTGGATGGTGGGGGAGACCTCTCCGGATGCGTGAAACCTGGCCCCAACGTTAAAGAGGTTGTAGCCGATGCAGGCAAAGAGAATCAGGCAAAGGACACGTGTGAACGTGTTCATCACGTTCTTACCTCTCCTGGAGAGTTTCTCCAGAAGAAAGTCCATGTACACATGTCCTCTGTCGAGTGAGACCTGCGGGATGCCAAAGCCGATGACGAGAGCCAGTAATAAGGCCACGATTTCGAAAGTCCCGATGATGGGATGACCGCCTGCTCTCAAAAGCACGTCGGCGACGGTCAACAGCATCATCAGAGTGACCGCCGTGCCGGCAATGGAGTTCAGCAGCTTGCTGACGAATCGCAAGATACCGGATGGGTTAGTCATCTTTCCTCCTTATTTGAGAAATAGCCTGTCTCGGTTGAGCAATTTAGCGTTTTAAAGGCCCGGTATCGGATTGGTTTTTTGTAGGGCGAGATCCCCGATCACGCCGTCATGGCGGTGCGTTCGGGGAACCCACCCTACATTTTTAAATCAGCGCATTCATTTCAGGTGGCTAAACTCTTGCAAAATACTTCATTCGAAGGGTGCAGGTATCTTTCTCTGTTTCTCCTCTTTTTTCCAGTAGTCGATACGCTCTCCAATGTATTTCAGCCAGCCATCAATATCAACTTCTTTCTGTCCCTTGGCAACCATACTCTTCTTGTAATCCCCGATCACCGGCTCGACCGCTTTTGTCCATTTAGCTACCTCGGCATCGGAAAGGGGCAGGATCTGTCCACCCTGAGTTTTGAACACGTCGGTTCCCTCGATATCCATCTCATTCCAGAGCGCCCCTTGCTTCTCTCTGGCCTCCGAAGCCACCTCCGTGAAAATCTTTTGAAGGTCAGGGGTAAGAGCGTTCCATTTGTTGTTGTTTATGACAAAATAGAAGGTAATACCGGTTCCGAGACGCCAGGTGGAAGTGACATACTTTACCACTTCAGCGAACTTCCAGTACTTGAGTGTGGAGAGATCGACCATGATTCCGTCGATGACGGCTCTTCTCAAGGAGTCATAGACGTCCGGCATCTCAAGGGGAATGGGAACAGCCCCCAAAGCCTTGACAACATCGGTCATCCTTCCCGTAGCCCGAATCTTAAGTCCCTTCAAGTCTTCGAGGGTCTTGACGGGTTTGCCGATGGTCTGAAGGATCAATGGCCCTGAAGTGTTTACATAAAGAACGTGGACATCATTCCACTCTCGCGGTTTGTATTTGTTGAAGAAGTCACTACTCACCTGTGTTGCTACCCATCCGCTCGGGAAGCCGAGGGGCAGGTCGAATACTTCCATCATCGGGAAGCGTCCCCGCGTATATTGAATGTGAGAAACGCCCATGTCTGCGATGCCCGTGACCACGCCGTCATACATCTTGACCGGTGAGAGAAGGGTCCCTCCGGGATAGTAAGTGATCTCCACCTGACCATTTGTCCGCCGCTTCACCTCGTCACAAAACCACCCGGTGAGGAGTGACATCTTGTGAGTGACCGGGAGGTAGTTGGCAGCCTTCAGCTTGATGGGTTCGGCCCCGAGCACAGAAGAATAGGTTCCAAGGACAAAAACAACCATGATCAGTAAGGACGTTACGCTCCTTCTCATATCGTACCTCCTCTGGTGTAGGATCTTTAGAACTGAGGGCACATTAGCAGGTTGCTGAAAAACGGCCATCTGCTGCGTTTCCCTCATCCTTCCCCGTGTCAAGCACGGGGCAGGCTTATTGCGGCGTACGCCCGTGTAGGGGCAATTCATGAATTGCCCCTACGGTGGGATTTCGGGTGCCTTGCATCTGGCCATTTTTGAGCAACCTGGAAAAGTAGGGTCGCCTGCCCTACATATAATCTGAGACTACGAAAGATCAAGAAATTATTGCTGATGTGACTTTTCTAAGCGCCTATAGGTTTCTCGATCTATGGCTTGAGTCCCTCAATAAGATTCGCAATTCGTTTTTTATTCTATGCCCTTCGCCCGATGCGTTCAGTTCGTCCCCGAACGCAGCGGACATGGTACGGGTTGCTCTTATAGTAGCTCAGCACATAGGCGCCGTCAAACATGACGATCCAGGCGTTTTTCGTGTGGCGCTCGAAGGTGGTAGATGACCAATAGGACAAAGTGTCCCGGAAAGGAATTTCGTGCCGCACGTAAGGTCTTCCATCCGGACGAGCCTTTGTTCTGTCCAGGAGAGATTCCAGCTCCGCCAGCGACGGTAAACGCCAATCGTCCTTTCCATCGAGAGAAAGGGACGCCGCGTATTTTTGAGCTTCGTGCCAGGTCATCTCGCCTGGAGATTCACACTGCCATTCCAGGCCGGTCTTAGGATCTTTCCAGGTAGGCGGGTTCTGTTTTCCAATTTCCATGACAGAGCGAAAGAGAAATGATCAAGGATCAATGGTCAATGATGAGTAGCCAAGGATCAATGATCAGTGCCCAATGATCAGTGAAAAGACCAGCGCTTTTTAAGTTTGATAATTGATCATTGCTAATTGGCCATTGGTCATTGCTAATTCGGCGTTGATCATTGATCATTGACCATTGATCTTTTGAGAAACTTACAGGCCCGAGTAAGTCTCTGCCGGAAACGCTTTCGGATCGCCCCAGTGGATGCAGCGGGTGGGGCAGATCGCGAAGCAGGCAGGGATTTCATCTCTTCCCCTCTTCTCAACGCAGAGGTCGCACTTGACCGCCTTCGTAATGGCTTGATTAAACTGCATGATATTCCAGGGACAGGCCTGCACGCAGCAGCTCCCGCACGTGATACACCTTCCCGCCTCCTGGGTGACCATCCCTTCCGTAAACCCGTTTTCAACTTCAGAGAAGTTCTTCACCCGCACCTGGGCTTCCAGCCTCGGCATTTCAACCCGGGCAGCCGGGTTGTACTTCTCTTTCTGCGGATCTGTGATTGCCCGCAATTCGATGTCCCTGCCTAAGCGGAGGTTCTCGCCTCTTATGAACCGGTCGATAGATATGGCTGCCTGCCTCCCGTCTGCAATCGCTTCTACAACACTTTTGGGTCCCCTTGCTGCATCCCCCCCTGCAAAGATATCGGGGACATCACTCTGAAGCGTCAGGGGATCTACCTTCATCGTTCCCCACCCGGTCAACGTACAGGCGCATTCAGGGGTCAGACAGCTCCAATCAGCTTCCTGTCCCAGGCCGTTGATTACGGCATCGACTTTCACCGTAAATTCTGAACCGGGAATCGGTACCGGGCTCCGCCTCCCGCTCCCGTCCGGTTCTGCCAGACGCGTCTTAATGCACTGGATCGCTTTTACCTGACCGTTCTCACGGATGAATCGTAAGGGTTGAGTGAGGATATTAATGGGAATCCCTTCCTCCTGGCACGCTTTGATTTCATCGGGCCTTGAAGGCATTTCCTCGATGCCTCGTCGGTAGAGGATAAAGGCGTTTGCGGACCCCAGTCTCCGGGCCGATCTCACGGCATCCAAGGCGACATTACCCCCGCCGATCACCGCCACATCTTTCCCCAGTGTCACGGGTTTCCCAAGATTGACCTGGCGGAGGTAATCCAATCCGCTATAAACGCCTTTTAGATCCTCACCTTCAATACCCAGTTGGATGCATTCCTGCGCTCCTATGGCAATAAAAAAGGCCTTGAACCCCTCTTTGCGCAGTTGGGCAATGATCTTGTCCTTGCCTACCTCTACACCGGTCTTCATCGTGACGCCCATCCCGCGAATCAGCTCGATCTCGGCCTCCACAATTTTACGGGGAAGGCGATAGGCGGGTATGCCCGTCGTGAGCATTCCTCCCAGTACGGAAGCTTTTTCGAAGATCGTCACCTGGTAGCCTTCTTGCGCGACATAGTATGCACACGTCAAACCGGCAGGTCCTGATCCGACGATGGCGACCTTCTCCTGTCTCTTATCCTTTATTTCCGGCACATAACGCTTGGCCGCCTTCAAATCGAGATCCCCGATGAACCGCTCAATGGAGTGGATCGCCACGGGCTTGTCAATTTGATCGCGCTTGCAGTTCGATTCACAGGGGTGGGGGCAGACCCTGCCGCAGATCGACGGGAAGGGGCTTGCCTGCTTGATCAATTGCAGGGCGTCCTGATATCTCCCCTTGAGCGCAAGGCTGACATAGGCCTGAATATTGATGTGCGCGGGACATCCCACCTTGCACGAGGACGTTTCCTGTTTTTCAGCTCCGGACTTGCCCGGCACCGCATTACAGCCGGTGCACTTCTCATTGTCGTGGAGGACGACGCCTGTAACCGGATCAATGGTGATGGCCAATTCGGGGCAGGCCTTTGCACAGGGGGCATCATCACAATGATGACAGAAGTATGGCCTGAAGAAGGGAGCCCTCTCGAGCACCCTGACGACTCTCGGGCCGGTGCCAAGCCCGTGCTCCTGCTTGCAGGCCACTTCACAAGCATGGCAGCCCATGCAATCAATCTCATTAAACATCAAGGATACTTTTCCCATTGCTTTCCTCCTATGCAGAATAACGATTACACAGATTCAAGGAACGATTACACCGATTCATAAATCGAACCTGGTCGCCGAATGGGCCTGAAATCGGATTTTCATGGTTCGATGGCGCCCTCCGGGGACAGGATATTATGGGAGAAATCAGTGTAATGGTTCTTTGAAATCTGCGTAATCCTTTCTTGAAATCTGTGAAATCAGGTCTCCTCGCAAGGAGCTATGCTACACAAACAGACCCTCAGATTGGTGGAGCCCATAGCTGGGTCCAGGGTTGCATAGGCATTATCGGTTAGGATGTTGACATTGGAGACATTCCAACCATGACCCGGGTCTTTTACCTCCGGGAACCACCAGCCATGCTCGCAAACAACCACCCTCGGGTCGATGTTGTCATTCAGTTTCACACGCTGCTTGATCCGCCCCCTCGGCGAGGAGATATAGGCCCAATGTCCATCCTGGATATGATGTTTTTTGGCGGTCTCAGGATGGATCTCCACAGTAGGATCCGGTCTGATCTCCCTCAACGCGGGTATCTGGCGGTTCGCCGAATGAAAGAAGGTTGGCGTCCGGAGCCCCGCGTTCAGGATATACGGGAAGTCTTTGAGGAGATGGGGCGTGGAAACCGGACTCTCAGGAACTTCAACATATTTGGGAAGGGGATCATAGCCCCATTTCTCCAGAATGGTCGAATAGAGCTCCACCTTTTTGGTAGGGGTCGAGAATCCCCGCTGCTTGTATTTATGGTAGACCATTTCACCCCGGAGGTAACCTTTTTCTTTGAACTGTTCCCAGGTGAGTCCCGCGGGTTCGAGCAGGTAATCGAGGGCTGCTTCCACCGTCTCAGGCCAGTCCTGGCCCATTTTCTTACCCAGTTTCAGAAAGATCTTGTGGTCCTGCCAGCACTCACCGATCTCAACACACTTCTGCCTGGCCAGCACATATCCATGCCGTTTCCAGTTGTCGGCAACATGGTTCTGCTCCAGCCAGGAGCCCGATGGCAAGAAGATATCGGCCAGCTCCGCCGTAGGGGTCAGGAAGAAATCGATGACAGCGAGGAAGTCTATCTTCTTCAGGGCCGCATAGGCCTCTTTCGCATTGGCCCTCGTCACCACCGGGTTGCTGCCGCAGAGGATCCCGGCCTTAAGAGGGTAGGGCTTGCCGGTAACGATCGCATCCCATGCCTTCTTGGGATTGATCAGGGCAACCCTGGCGCCGAGCTTAAACTGATCTCCGCCCAGCCTCTTCTTTTGCTGCTCCGGAGAAAGATCCCTGTGGCGGGAAAATTCAGCCACCGTGCGCGTGGGCGGGTTCACAAAGAGGGCGTTTCCTCCTGGAGCATCCAGATTGCCCGTGACCGCCATCAGTCCGGCCGTGGCCCGTGTGTAATTGACACAGTTGTTCGTCTGTTCCGTGGGGACACCCCAATGGATGCAGGCCGGCTTGGTCGTGGCATACATCCGGGCCGCATTGCGGATGAGATCTTTGTCAATCCAGGTGATCTCCTGCACCTTCTCCAGGGGGTAATCCTTCATCACCCTTTCCTTGAAGGCATCCCAGCCGTTGACATAGTTCGCGACAAACTCCTTGTCGTAAAGCTCTTCCTCGATGATGACGCGGTGAAAACCGAGGGAGAGGGCGGCATCCGTGCCCGGGCGGATCTGAAGCCAGAGATCCGCTCTATTTGCGATATACCCCTTTCGAGGATCGATACAGATGAGCTTCGCCCCTTTCTTGTAGGCCCTCCAGAAGTTTTCTCCCTTGTACTCGTCCGGGTTGGTCCACTGGGGATTGCAGGCCCACATGACGATGCACTTGGGGCCTCCCTCATAATCGGCAATGGGCAGAGTGCCGCAGGTGATGAGGGTTGATCCGACCCTCGAGACATAGCACATATGGCCGGCGGTGAGGACATTCGGGGTGCCCAGGAGGTTGGCGAAACGGTAGAGATGGCTTTCGTAGTCCCTGCCAGTTCCCTGACCCACAACGATCGATTCCGGCCCGTATTCGGCAATCACCTTATTGAACTTTTCGGCAATGGTGTTCAAGGCCTCATCCCAGGAGATTCGTTCCCATTTGCCTTCCCCTTTGGCCCCCGTTCTTTTCATGGGATAGAGAATCCGTTCCGGATGGTAAGCCAGTTGCGTGATGGCCAGGCCTTTGCTGCACAGGGTCCCGTGGCTGATGGGAGAATCGGGATCTCCCTCCACTTTGATCACCTTGCCATCTTTGACATGGGCAATAACACCGCAGCCACCGTGACAGCTACGGCAAGCCGTTCGAATCTTCTTAACCTCTTCCATCACTTTTCCTCCTTACCTGTTGCAGGTGTTATGAACTTGAGAATATAAACGAAGGTCAGGATAATTTCGGCATTCTTTCGGATCGCCGGATTATCCGCTGCCAAAGCTGTTAACTTGGTGGCACTCCGTTCCAACGATTCAATCTCTTGTCTCAATGCTTCAATCATTTTTCACCTCCTCAGACTTCAATCCAAGACACGGAGTTCAGATTGCAGGAGTCAAAAGGGTCTCTTTTAAAGTTCCATTTTTCATTTTAGAATTTGCATTTTGCATTTTGCGATATTTATACCCCCCTCATGTCTTTGAATCGTGTTGCTTTGAGCATGTATCTTGGAAGGGACCCCGGTGCCTCGATTTTTACCCGAAAGGTCAGATTCGTCCTCACCTTCAGCCTTTCATGAAGGGCCGCCTTGATCCGATCTTTCTCCGGTGCGCCGAGATTGGGATCGGTCTCGGTACGAATCGTGATCTCATCCATCGCACCCTTCCGCTCCACAACGATTTCATATTCGACGATCTCCGGGAATTCCTGGCGGACGACCTCCTCCACCGTTTTAGGAGAGAAAAGGACCCCTCTAATCTTCCTGAGGTCGTCGATTCTTCCAACCACCTCTTTAATCTTCGTTGACGTCCTGCCGCACGGACAGGATTCTTTCCCCTTGACGACCAGGTCTTTTGTATTGAAACGGATCAGGGGGAAGGATCTTCTTCCGAGCGGGGTCACTAAAGCAACTCCGATCTCGCCTTCCTCCACCTCTCTCTGAAGCGTTTCACGATCAAGGATCTCGACGATAAAGAAGGGTTCGATGATGTGCATGCCATCCTTTGCCTCGCACATCCCTGCCCATGCACAGGGCTCTGTCCCGCCGATATGATCGAAAACATGACAGTGGAAAAGATCTTCCAGTCTTTTTCTTGTCGCCTGTGGCATCGGTTCTCCGGCGCAAAGCATCCTTTCAATTCCGAGGGAGCCTGGATCGATGCCCATGGCTTTTGCTTCCTCGGCGATATGAAGCCCGTAGGTCGGGGTATTCATCATCCCGTTGGCCCGGATTTCCAGAATCTTGTTGATCCTTCCCTTGGTGTCAAGGGCCCCTCCGGGGACAAGCTCACAGCCCACCTTTTCCGAGGCAAAATGGGCCTCCCAGAATGCGACATATACGTTATAGCCGAATGGCAGAAAGACACGGTGATGGGGCCTGAATCCAGCCATGTAGAGGATGTGACACCATGCCTCAATCCTCCACTGCCAGCTCTCGTAGGTTTCGGGAACATAAATGGGTTTTCCGGTCGTACCGCTGGTCTGCCTGAAGGTCGTGACTTTCCCGATATCGCTTCCCAGGAGTCCCCCGTACGGAAAGGGCTCCATCTCCTGGTACTTCCTCATTTCCTCCTTTTCCGTGAAGGGGATCTTCTTGAGATCGTCGAACGATTGGATATCCCTCGCTTCAATTCCCTTTAGCTTTTCCTGATAGAGGACAGAATGGTCCTTTGCATAGGAGAACATGTTGCGAAAGTAGGAAAGTTCGATCTCATTCAACTTTTCTCTGGGCAGGGTCTCCAGATAGGGGTTCCAATAATTCACGTCATCCCTCCTTTTACGTTTTCATCATGACGAGCTCTTCGCTCATCGCAGAGGCGCAAAGTTCGCAGAGAAGATATTTTTGTGAGAAGATCAACCCTATTTAAGCCACTTTGCTTACCGGAAAGATCCGGTCAATGTCAGCGCCAAATCTACGCGAGGCCTGCCTGGCAATGTCAACGATCTTTGGGCCGTATTCCTGGAGGCGCGACTCCGAAAACGTTCCGATCAGGATGAGGCACCCGATCAGGTTATCCCGATGGCCAAAAACAGGAGCGCTGACGACATTGACCCCGGGGGTCACCTCGCCGAGATCTTGAGAAAACCCCACCTTCCTGCACCGGATGATCTCATCTTTCAGGCGTTCCAAGTCCAATCGCGAAGGCTCTCCATGGAAGTGAAGTTTCTTCTTTGCCAGTATTTTATCCCTGTCTGCCTCCGGCAGGAACGCCAGAATGGTTCTACCGTGGGCGCCGAGGGTGATATGAAAGCGGTGCCCGAGACGGACCCCGAATCCGATGTTCTGGTTTCCTTCCCGCTTGGCCACAACAAAAACATGGGAACCACTGATGAGGCCAAGAAGTGCAGTCCCATTGGTCTCCCTGGCGAGGCTTTCGAGAAAGGGGGCGACAATCTCCGGGTAGCTCAGGTTGTCCAGGACGCTGCGGGAGAGAAAGATCAGGCTGGGCCCGAGACAGTAGGTCTTCGTCTGGCCGTCCTTTTCGACGAGGCCAAATTGTTTGAGTGTATTGAGGATGGAGTAGCCCTTGCTCTTATAGATGCCGATCTGGCCGCATATCTCCGTCAGGCTCATTTTATGATTGGAGCCTTCCCTCAGACAGAACAGGATCCTGGAAGCCTCTTCCACAGCGGGGACCAGGGGCTTATAGGATGACTTCCCCTTCCGGTCTTTCTTTTGCTGGGTGGTTCTACCAATCATGAATGATAAGATCCTCCGGGACGACGGTCGCGTGGCGACCAGAACCGGTGACAGGAGCCTTTATCAGCACCTTCGCGATGGTTCTATTTGCAGAACAACGTTCTGTACATTTTCACGTATCATAAAAAAGTGATTCAAGAATGTCAAGCGATTTTTTTCTCTTCTTTCTATTTCCTGTCCCCCGTGAGGGATCTCCCGGCCGCACCCTCGAGGCCGATCAGGAAAGCCTCGTTTGCTCCCGGGACCACCATTTCGAAGGTAGACTCGATGGTCGTGTAGTCATAGTATCCGAGCCGGGCCAATGGCCGGATCCGCACGACGTCGAGACGTCCATCCGGACCGATGGCGTCGTCCCGGATGTGTATCAGGACCACCCGGCCAATGACCACGTCCACGGTGCCGATGAGGCCGTTGCCCGGCAGTCGAAGGGTCTGGTGGTAATGGCACTCAAATTGTACCGGGGATTCCGCTACCCGGCAGGGCTTCACCCGGACCGAAGGGGCCTTGCTGACACTCGCCAGTTCGAACTCGTCCACCTCGGGCGCTACTTCCGCTGCTGAACGGTTGACCGCTTCGCGCAGGTCGTAGGTAGCCATGTTGTAGACGAACTCGCCGGTCTGTTCGGTGTTGATCACGGTATCCTTCCGCCTTCCCCAGGTGTTCTGGTTAGCTGCGAACATGACATAGGGAGGATCGAAAGTCAGGTTCTGGAACTGGCTGAACGGCGCCAAGTTGTGGACTCCGTCGAGGCTGATGGTCGAGATCCATCCAATGGGTCGGGGCACCACGCAGGATTTAAAGGGGTTGTGAGGCAGGCCGTGGTCATTTTTATCAGGATCATAGTACATCGATTCTTCTCCTTTTGAGTCGCCGTTGCGAGGGGCCGGCACTTTTTTTTCCAACATCTATCCATGAAATTTCCCTCCACCATTTCCTGGTCGCGCGTGTGAGGGTTACATGCCGAGATACCGCTTCCGAACCTCATCATTGTCAAGAAGCACTCCCGCCCTGCCCTGGGTGGCGATTCTTCCCGTTTCCATGATATAGGCACGATCAGCGATTGTGAGCGCTGCGGACACATTTTGCTCTACAAGAAGAATGGGTATGCCGTTTGCCTGGAGATTCTTAACGATGCGGAAGATGTTTTTCACGACCAGGGGCGCTAACCCCAATGAAGGCTCGTCGAGAAGCAGAAGTCTTGGCTGAGACATCAGGCCCCTTGCGATCGCGAGCATCTGCTGTTCGCCGCCGGAGAGCGTTGCCGCCTTGCTTGCAAATCTTTGCTTCAATATTGGGAAAAGGTTGAAAACATAGGTGTAGAGCTGCTCAAGTTCGCTTTTTGACTTGTTGTGTACGTAAGCGCCGAGAAGAAGGTTGTGGTGAACGGTGAGTGTGGTGAAGATTTGCCTTCCCTCCGGTACATGGCTCATGCCAGCCCGAACGATATCGTCCGGCTTGACTTTCGAGATGTCCCGTCCCGCAAAAGAAATGCTGCCTTCGCGCGGGACAAGAAGCCCAGAGATGACTTTAAGAAGGGTCGATTTTCCAGCCCCATTCGCACCCAGGAGGCAGACCACTTCGCCTTCGCCGACCTCCAGATCGATCCCTTTTAAGACCTCGACGCGGCCATATCCTGCGTGAATATCGGTAACGCTCAGCATTATCCTGCACTGTCCCCCTCTGCGCAGTGGGAGCCAAGGTATGCTTCGATCACGGCTGGATTGGCGCAGATGGCCGCAGGATCTCCCTCAGCCACCCATCGGCCGAAATCGATCACAACGATATCATCCGAAGCATCCATGACGAGTTTCATGTTGTGCTCAACGAGGAGAACCGTGATCCCCCGGGTCCTGATCGCCGAGAGGAGCCGTATGAAGCGTTCGACCTCGGCGTCATTCAGGCCTGATGCGGGTTCGTCGAGCAAAAGGAGCCTCGGCTCGCCCATCAGCGCTCGGGCCAGCTCTACGAGCCGCTGGTTACCGAAAGAGAGGGCGCCAGGCTGCACATCAGCGGCCCATTCGAGACCGACAAAGCGAAGAAGCTCTATCGCTTTCTCCCGTAGTAACGTTTCTTCCTTGGCTGTCCTGCCTCTGAAAAAGAGCGCTCCCGGCAGGGTTGGCCGGACTTTCCTGTGCGCACCGATCAACACATTATCGAGAACCGTGGCATTGTTCACCGTGAAGAGACGGATCAACTGAAAGGTCCGTGAGAGACCCATCATGGCTATCCTGTCTGTCTTCATTCCTACGAGATCCTGGCCATCGAAGTAGACGTGGCCGCCATCGGACGGAAGCAGTCCATTGATGACATTCAGGAGGCTGGTCTTGCCGGCTCCGTTGGGGCCGATGAGCGCTTTGATCTTGGCGGCTTCGACGCTGAAACTGACGTGGTCCAGGGCCCGCACTCCCTCGAAGTCCTTGCTCACATCGACGATCCTCAGGAGGGGCCCTTCCAGTCTGATATCCTGCTTGACGTCAAGTGCCAAAAGGCCTCCGGTGTCTTGCCCCGTCATGTTGCCCTCGTTCCAATCAATCTATCCTTTAAGCTCATTAAGATACCGAAGAGTCCCTTCGGCATGAAGACGAGTACGACGATCAGGATGATCCCGTTCAGGAGTAACTCATAATCCTGGAACTGGTATGTAAACTCAGGGAGGAGTTTCAAAAAGATGGCCCCGAGGGCAGGCCCATAGATCGTGCCAATCCCTCCGAGGAAAAGCATCACCAGGATGTTGATGGAGGTGAGCACGCTGAAGTCGTCCGGTGCCAGGAACCCCATGTAGTGGGCGAAAAGAGAGCCGGCAACCGACGCATAGAGAGCCGAAAGAATGTAGACGCGGCCCTTATACCTGGCGCAATCGATCCCAAAGGTCTTCGCCGCAGTCTCGTCGCTGTGGATGGCGATGAGCGTTCTCCCGAAGGGGGAACGTGCTACCCCGAGACTCGCCAACACGACGAGGAATACGATGGCCCAAACGACATAGTAATAATGAATGGGATTATCGAAAGGAAACCCAAGAAGGCTGAATGCCGGAATGTCGCGAAGACCGGATGCGCCTCCGGTGAGCCATTGGAGCCCGATGATGAGGGTGACAATGATCTCATTCAGAGCCAGAGTTGCCATGGCAAGGTAATATTCCTTGAGGGCAAGGACTGGCCTTCCCACTGCCCAGGCCACCCCACCGCTGAGGAGCATTCCCATCAGGAGCGCAAACAATGGGGATGTCCCGTACTTCGCGGTGAGAATACCCGATGCGTAGGCGCCGATGGCGAAGAAAGCTGCATGGCCCACAGAGATCAGACCGGCAAGTCCCATGAGCAGATCGAGGCTTACGGCCAGAATCACGTAAATGCCCACGAAAATCAGAACGCCGCTCCTGTATGGAGACATCCCGCCAAGGGTCGGGGGATAAAGGGCAATAAGGGCAAGAACAAGGAGCCACCAATACCTCTGAATGTGCCTCATACCTCGCGACTCCGAGATGCACCGAAGAGACCACTGGGCTTGAACACCAACACAAAAAGGAGGATAGTAAAGACGATGGTGTCCGAGAACTGGGACGAGATCAGGCCAATCGTGTAGGACTCGACGAGACCCAGGAGAAAACCGGTGATCACCGCTCCCGCAATGCTCTCGAGCCCGCCGATGGACATGGCGATGAAACCTTTTACCATGGGCATCACGCCGCTGCCGTACTGGATGAAGAGAAGGGGGGCAACGACCATGCCAGCGAGGGCACCAATGCCGGAGCCCCAGGCCCAGGCGAACAATGCCACTTTCTGGGTGCTAATACCCATGAGGCTGGCGCCAAGGCGGTTTTCAGCACAGGCCCTCATGGCGATCCCGGCCTTTGTCTTTTCGAAAAAGAACCAGATGAGAAAAAGGACAAGGATCGTGACCCCGATGATCCAGAGCACTTGAGGTTGCAGGGTGGCGCCGAGAACGTGGATGGGCTTTCCCGGGGTGAAGGGAGGTGAAACGGCGGACTCCTTTCCCCAGATGAGTAGTGCAAGTCCCCTCAAGGCAAGAGAGATTGCGATGGTCATGACAATCAGATTTCCCACCGACATATCTCGAATACGCCGGATGAGCACACGTTCCACCAGCGCGCCGACTGCAGTCGAGAGGATGATGGAGAGCACGAAAGCCGCAGGCATGGGAAGCCCCTTCGATGTGAGTGTTACCATCGTCAGGGCTCCGATCACGAAGAATTCACCCTGGGCGAAACAGATGAGAAGCGATACCTTGTAGACGATGACGAGGCTGACCGCCATCAGGGCATAGACAGACCCCGTGGTCAGTCCGCTGAAAAAGAACTGGATTAGGTGGGAGAATTCGTTCACCAGCCTGCCTCAGATTGACCTCACTCAAGAAAGGCCCATTTGCCATCCCGGATGGTGAGCAGGATCATGTCTTCCATGCGCGTGCCCTGATGGTCCGTCGGGGACATGTTATACACCCCATTGCACCCTGGAAAGTTCTTTATGTTTTCAATCGCATCGCGCAGCTTCACGGGGTCATCTGACCGCGTGACCCTTAAGCCTTCTGCCGTGAGTGAGACCGCGTCGGCCTGTTGACCCGAGTAGTAATTGGCGGGCTCACCATACTTTGTCTGGTATTCCCTGGCAAACTCCATGATGACCTTCTTGGTGGGGTCGTTCTCCGCAAGGAATTCAGGGGCCATGATCTTGCCTGACGGCACAATGACGGTGCCGGGTGTCTGAGCCACCAGTCTTAAGAAACCGGGTGTCGCGTTGCCATGGCTCACCACAAGGGGGATATTCATGGCCATCTGGGCCATATTGCGGGCCAGGAGCGCCGCCGGCTCACCGGTGGTAAAGGCCATGATTGCCTGGGGATTGAGCGTACGCAACTTGGCTAACTGCGCCGTTACGTCAGGCGCCTTCACGTCAAACTTCTCCTCTCCCACAATGGTAATATTGTAAGTCGGCGCGTATTTCCGAGCGACACCCGACCCGAGCTCTCCGAGCGGGCCGATGGGCATCAGAAGCGCAACCTGGGTAATTCCCCTCTTCTGGAAGTACATCATGGGCCGGGAGATGGCGAAGTCGGTTCTGTGGGCATTATTGAAGGTAAAGGTTTCCTTTTCCGAGAGCGCATAACCCGACTGGATGATGGCGGGGATTTTGGACTTATTCGCGACCGATGATACGGCCCCCGAGATGACCGCTGTTCCCGTACCCTGGAGGGCGATGACCTCGTCTCTGGAGATCAGTCTCTGGGCAAGCCTCGTTGCCGTCTCCGGGCTTGATTGGTCATCATACTCGATCAGTTCCAGTGGACGTCCGTTGACGCCCCCTGCCTTGTTGAGGAGCTCGGCCTTTAAATCCGCTCCCTTCTTCATATATTCTCCAAGCCAGGAAAGATAGCCGGTGAGGGGAAGAACCACCCCCATCTTGTAAGGTGCTTTGGTCTGAGCTCCTGATATGCCACCCAGCGAAACCATCAGGAAAACCCCCGCAAAAAGAAACAGTGCAACTCTGATCTTCTTCATCGTCGACCTCCTTTCTTGAATTCTTGTGATCATAAGGAGCAATAAGTGTGCCTCTTTCATAACTATTTAAAATGTATCGATAATTTCATAATTGGCAATAGAGGACCCGTCAGAATTGACCCGCGGCCCTCCACTGAAATATGATCAAACCTATTACCAAAGGGATGTAAAAGCCGGGTCAATATTGCCTGTCAGTTTTGACACCCCTCATCCTTCTATTGAGAGAAGAAAGACTCAATCCCAGTTTATGGGCTGCTTCTTCGTGGGTTTTCGACTGAGAAAGGATCTTCTTGATCACCTTCGACTCGTATCTCTTGATCTCTTCCTTTAACGATTTCAAGGTGAACAGATTTTCGTCATCCTCTCCTGCGAGGGAGGTATATTTCCTGGGGAGATGCTCCTTCTTAATCATAGGTTCATCTGTCACGACAACGAGATGTTCCACTAAGTTGGCCAGTTCTCTCACGTTACCGGGCCACTTGTACTGACAGAGGATATCAATGACCTCCTTGCTCAGTTGAAATTGCAGGCTGTGTTTCTTATTGTATCTTTCAAGATAATGGGCCAGCAAGAAAGGGATCTCTTCTCTTCGCTCCCTGAGAGGAGGAATCCAGATGGGCACCACATTGAGCCTGTAGTAGAGATCGTCCCGGAACTCCCCCTTTTTCACCATCGCCTCGAGGTTTCGATTTGTCGCAGCGATGATTCTTATATCGACCCTTTTCGCCCGTGTCCCTCCAACCCGCACAACCTCCTGATCATGGATCACGGAGAGCAGCTTCACCTGGAGATGGAGCGGAAGATCGCCGATTTCGTCAAGAAAAAGTGTGCCCCTGTCAGCAATTTCGAGATAGCCGGCCTTTCCCTCCCGGCTGGCGCCGGTGAAGGCGCCGGATGCGTAGCCGAAAAGTTCCGACTCCAGGAGCTCAGCCGGGATGGCGCCGCAATTGATCTTGACAAATGTTCCCGTTTCCTTGCGCTGACTCGCCTCGTGAATAATTCGAGCGATGAGGTCTTTTCCGACTCCGGATTCCCCTAAAATTAAGATGTTGGTGTCAAACCGGGCCACACGATAGGCCTTTTCCATGATTTGCTTCATGTTCTTGCTTCGGGCGATAAAAACCGACTGCATCGTTTTGAGTTTTTTCACCTCTTGAAGCTCGAGAAAATATTTCGATACGAGCTTCTCGGTTTGCTCATATTTTTCTTTCAAACGGTTCAGGTCCGTGACATCCCGAAGGTTACAGTAGACTCTCCTGATCTTACCATCCTGGTCAAAGACCGGAACTCCCGTGCTGAGGACCTGCCTTCCTGACCGGGTATTGATGATCACTGTTTGAGCGGAGCCCGTTTCGATAACTCGCAGTGAGGCCGAAGTATCTGTTACACCCTCCTGAACAAGGTCTCGAGTCTTTCGACCCAGTATCTCAGAATTCTTGAGTCCCATCACTCTCTCGAATGCGGGGTTAAGGAGGAGAAGCCTGGTCTCGCCGTCCGCGATGGCAAGGGCATCGTAAGAATTCTCGATCATCCCCATGAGATCGCGGTTCAATTCCTCCAATTCCCGCACCTTCTCCCGGAGTCGGGCCGCTTCCATATCCTCAGGGGTCTCCTGGGCTTTCATCGAGTGACCTCGGCGCACCTTCATCATAGAACGCTCCTTAGAGGATCCTTAAGAACAAACCGCGGATCAATCGCAGTGTATTCGATTTCAAACAATGTGTCAACGGCATGGCCACAGCCATTTTTTTCGAAACCCACCCCCTTCTTAGTATCAAATAGTCGGCTTGGTCCGACCCGAAAAGACCGGTCTTACTTCAGGGGTGAACGGCCCCGGTGAGTCCATTCTGATCTTTGAGGTGGAAAGTTTCAAGGATCTATTGAAAAATTCTTTCAATTCGTCTATGTTATGACTTGGTGGTTTAGTTGCTTACCACGGACACGGAGGTCACAGAGGTTTCTTCTTTCTTTTGTCCGGTTGGGAGACAGAAGTAGGGTGGATTAAGCGACTCGCCGCGCTGACGCTCTGGCGCAGCGGGAGCGAATCCACCTTTTGGCTGGAATGAAAAGGGAGCATTGGGATGATGGAAGGTTGGAATATTGGGAAGACCGCAAAGAGAATACTTGTGTTGATCCCAGCATTCCGTATTTTTTAACCCATTGTTCCATTCTTCCAATATTCCATTATTCCAATTTCTGACAAGGAGGTTATCTTATGTCTGCGATCATTTTTGGAAAAGCTCATCCGTTTTATTCACCGAGTAAGGTTCTCTTTGGGACGGATACGATCAAGGCCCTCGGCACGGAGGCAAAACAACTGGGCGGGAAGAAAGTCCTCATCGTAACGGACCCGGGCGTGGTTCAGGCCAATCTCCTCAAGCCCGTGAAAGAATCGCTGGAGGCCGGAGGGGTTCCCTACGCCATCTACGACCAGGTTAAACCTGAGCCCCCGATCCGCTGCGTGACGGACGGCGTATCAAAGCTCAAATCGGAAGGATGCGATCTCGTTGTCGGGATTGGAGGAGGAAGCTCTCTCGACGTCGCAAAGGCCATATCCGTTTTGGCCACGAATGAGCAGACCATCTACGATATGTTCGGGATGGATCTGGTGAAAAAGAGGGGGCTTCCCAAAATACTGGTTCCCACTACTTCGGGAACAGGAAGCGAGGTAACCCGTGTCTTCGTCGTGACGGATGAAAAGGATAATACGAAGAAGGTCGGCAATACCCTTTATAACCTTGCAGACATCGCCATCGTCGACCCTGTGCTTACCGTCACCGTGCCCCCGAAAGTGACGGCGGATACCGGCATCGATGCCCTGGTTCACGCGGTGGAGACCTACGTCTCCACGACGGCAACACCCTTTTCGGATATCCTGGCTGAGAGACCCATTGAATGGATCAGCGAGTACCTCCCCGTTGCGTGGGCGAAGGGCTCAGACCTGGAGGCGCGATACTTCATGTCCCTCGCAGCCACAACCGCCGGCATGGCCTTCGCCAGTGGAGGCCTGGGAGCCGTACACGCTCTGGCCTATGTCGTTGGAACAGAATTCAAGCAGTCCCATGGACGGTCCAATGCGGTCATGCTCCCTCACATCATGAGATATAACATCCCGGGAAACGCGGCCAAGTTTGCGGATATCGCCGCTCTCATGGGAGAGGATATCGACGGACTTACCGATAGAGAGGCGGCCCTGCTGGCAGTTGAGGCTGTTGAAGACCTTCTCACCACGGTCGGCATTTCATTTCAGCTCCGTGATTACGGCATCAAGGAGAGTGATGTCCCGAAGCTCGTCGAAGGCGCGATGAAGTTCGCAAGGCTTTTCACCATCAACCCGCGCGATCTGACCGAGGCGGACGTCCGTTCGATCTACGAAGAAGCATATTAAGGCTTTCACCGCAAAGGCGCAAAGGACGCAGAGAAGACTCGGAAAGCCTGGTTCTTCACATTTGAGGACCAGGCTTTTATTTTGACCCGAATTCCCCTTTGAACTGTAGCCGCAACGTTCACGTTGCGATGTTCGTCTTCTTTTTCATTTTTCTGACTCAATGGGTAACACGCTCCGGAGAACTTCGTAGGGGCGGGTCTTGCGCCCGCCCCAAGTCGACCTTGTTTTGCAGTTCTCGTAGGGGCGGCCCCCTGCGGCCGCCCGACGGTAGCGTGTGAGGTGAACAAAGGGAAGCCTGTCCACCGTGGTTCGCAGTTCTCATAGGGGCGGGTCTTGCGCCCGCCCGGCATCCTTGCATGTTCCATATAACATCCTGATACAATTAACGTATCCCCTCACTTATTAGTGGGAGCAGAGCCCCGGACTTGATCCGGGGCGGAGGTCTTCCGCCTGAAGCCTGTCCTGAGTCCCGCGAAGCGCGGGCTCAGGGTGGTCGGCTTTTTCCGAATGTCCTGAGCGGAGTCGAAGGACAGGCTCAGGGCGAACGGTGTCGAAGGGGGTCGACTCCCGGGAGAAGATTCCAAATGTAAATAGCCGAGTTTTGACTAAGCTTATGAGGGTGACTAAAGTCCTCCTTCCTCCGAAAAGGGAGGGGATACCAATTGATCCATTTATTTATTGACATGGTATGGTGCCGGGTGTATCATTTTGGAAATCGTGGGGTAGAAGAGACTAAATCGGAGGTAGGCGAGGGGAGCAATTCGACTTAGTCAAGAACGTCTCTCGCGGCCCTGCAGAGGATTATATAAAACGGTTGCAGTCAAATAAGATTTGATTTTGCCTGCCTCGTGGTGAGTGATTGAGTGGGTGATTTGTTTAATGGCCTTTGATTTCGGCAATGGAAGTAGTGTCGTAAACCATCCGTTTTCGATTTTCTAAGAAATGTGTCGCATTTGTGATGGTTTACCCCTCTCTTTAAGGTACTCAGGCGTAACGACTCACAACGTAGAAAGAAGAGAGGTGATAAATGACGATTCAAAAATGTGCTGGGCGGCTATCCTTATTAGGTTTCCTGATATTTCTACCTCACATATTACATTCAGCCCCTCTTGACAACTGGCACTGGAGGAATCCTTTGCCGCAGGGCAACTCCCTTTTCGGCGTGGCCTATGGGAATAAAGCGTTCGTGGCGGTAGGTAAAAATGGCACAATTCTCACCTCTGCTAGCGGAGTAACGTGGACCATCAGGACTTCAGGAACGATCAATGATCTACGAGGAATAAGTTATGGCAAAGGCACTTTCGTCGCTGTAGGGGGGATGGGCACAATTCTTACCTCTGCTGACGGAGTGACATGGGTTTCCCGGACTTCAGGGACTGCCAATTTGTTAAATGGAACATGTTACGGTAATGACACGTTCATTGCGGTAGGAGAGGGTGGCACAATACTCACCTCTTCCGACGCAACAACCTGGATCCACCGGATCTCGGGCACTACGAATTCGCTTAACGGAATAAGCTATGGCAACGGTACGTTCGTTGCTGTAGGGAGTGACACTGATGCTTATATCGACCTAATACTCACCTCTTCTGATGGAGAGACATGGGTTTCCCGGACTTCAGGAGCCAATAATTGGCTGAAAGGAATATGCTATGGCAACGGCACGTTCGTTGCTGTAGGGGCTAGCAGAATATTGATCTCTTCTGACGGAGTGTTCTGGACCTCTAAGTATGCATGGATTGATAGGCAGCTTAATGGAATATCTTATGGTAACGGTACTTTTATCGCTGTTGGGGATGATCACGCAATTCTCACATTTGTTGAGGGAGAAATAGAGGAGGTTAGTTATTCACCGGGTAGCAATGGGTTTAACGGAACATGTTACGGAAACGCGACATTTGTCATTGTGGGGGATTATGGCACAATTTTCACCTCTGATGCCAGAGTGACCTGGACCTTGAACACTTCAGGGACTGCCAGTTCGTATTATGGAATAAGTTGCTTTGGCAACAACCTCGTCGCCGTAGGAGCGGCCGGCGCGATTCTCACCTCTGCTGATGACGGAACGACGTGGACCTCGCAGACTTCAGGGACCACTAATGATCTACGGGGAATAAATTACGGCAACGGCATCTACGTCGCCGTAGGAGATGGCGGCACAATTCTATCCTCTTGTGACAGAGAGACCTGGGCCTTCGAGATCTCAGGGACTGGCAGCAGGCTTAACGGAATAGGTTACATTAATGGTACGCTCATCATTGTGGGAGATGATGGCACGATTCTTACGTCTTATGACGGAGTGACTTGGACTTCCGAAACTTCAGGGACTACCAATTCGCTGTACGGAATAGATTACGGCAATGGCATCTTCGTGGCTGTAGGAGGGGGTGGCACGATTCTCACGTCTTATGACGGAGTGACTTGGACTTCCGAAACTTCAGGGACTACCAACTCGCTGTACGGAGTAGGTTACGGCAATGGCATCTTCGTGGCAGTAGGAGGGGGTGGCGCGATTCTCGCCTCTTCTGACGGTATAATCTGGACTTCCAGAACTTCAGGGACTACCAATTCGCTTTATGGAATAAGTCACGGCAACGGCATCTTCATTGCCGTGGGGGATGATGGTACAGTTCTCACCTCCGATGATGGAGTGAGCTGGACGATTGGGGCTTCAGGAACGGGCAATTCTCTAAATGGTATAAGTTATTTTGGCTGGAGGTTCGCGGTAGTAGGAGGAGGAGGCACAATACTTACCACTTATCAGGGTTTGCAATGGATCTCCCGGAGTTCAGGTACTACCAATTCGCTTAATGGAATATGTTACGGCAACGACACGTTCGTCGCTGTAGGGTATGACGGGAATTATGAAGGCGCCGCAATTTTCACCTCTTCTGACGGATTAACTTGGAACACCTGGAATTTAGGGCTGGACAAGTACCTTAATGGGATAAGTTACGGCAGCGGCACTTTCGTCGCCGTTGGGGAAGATGGTTTAATTCTCACTTCTTCCGACGGAGTGACCTGGGTTCCGAGGTGGACCTTCCATTCGCTTCAGGGAATAGCCTACGGTAACGGGATCTTTGTCGCAGTAGGGTATGACTGGTATTCCGGAACCCCCGTAATTTACACATCTCCTGACGGGCTGCGGTGGACCTTCACAATTTTAGAGACCACGTATTGGTTGCGGGGAATAGGATACGGTGACGGCAGTTTCGTCGCAGTAGGCGGAGACATAATTCTCACCTCTCCTGACGGGATGAAATGGAGCATCATGGCTTCAGTGAGTGATACTTCGCTTTGTGGAATAACTTATGGCAGGGGCATCTTCACCGCTGTGGGGGATTACGGCAAAATGCTGACCACTGAGGATGGTGTGACCTGGATTTCCAGGAGCTCAGGGACTGCAAATTCACTTAGCGGAATAGCTTACGGTAATGGCACCTTTGTAGTTGTTGGAGAGGGCGGTACGATCCTGCAATCAGACCCGATTCGATCTTTTGAGATCACTCCCCAAGAAGGCACTGTTGGCACAATAGTGACTATAAGGGGAAACAATTTCGGTACTTCTAAGGGTAAGGTTATTATTGGTGGTGCTTCCTTAAACGTTCTGAGTTGGGGAGATGGCGAAATCCAGGCATCTTTGAATAGGACGCTCGTCCCGGGAACATATAGCGTCACAGTTCAGTCAAAGGCGAAAGGAGCTCAAGCGATAATCGAAGTTGATCTTTTTGCTGTAAAGGCCCCTGAAATAGACCCTGAAAATCCAGATTCAGGGATTCCCGGACAAACAGTAACTCTCAGAGGGAGGTTGTTCGGGACGAATAAAGGGAAGGTCACGATTGGAGGGAAGTCGTGCAAAGTGTCGAATTGGACAATGGATGGGGCGAGCGGGGTTAGTTCGATTCAGTTTGTGGTGCCAAAGGGTCTCAGCAGGGGGACATACGATCTTAAGGTGGTTAATAAGGTAGGCGTGGATAAGAAAGTGTTTACCATCGACTGATGGAGGAACAATGTGAGGCGGGAAAAGCGTTGTCTACTATTTTTTGGTTAGCTCAAGCGGGCCTGTATCGAGTAATTGAAAAAACAAATGAAACCTAACATTCGGTCCACCGGATCGCTTGCAAACATGGCTCCCGGTGGCCTTCGTGTTGATCGGCACGGGGAGGGGAGAGGTATGTGGCGAGTACGCAAGAAACTGCAAGAGGCACGCTTCTTCCTCGGAAAGATGGCTGAACGGGGTGAGATGGCTTTCGGCGAGCATGAGGAATCTGACTTTTACCTCAGCGCGTTCTTGAGCGCTGGCCGATCTGTCGATTACAGGCTTCGCCACGAGCAAGGGGCTACGTATTTGACTTTTCGGGAGAGTTGGGACAATGCTCTATCACCTGACGAACAGCGTCTGATGAAGTGCATGGTTGATGATCGCAACTTCGAGGTACACGAAAGCGGATCGAATCGTGCGGAGCTTGAGAAGCGCATTCCTGTTTACGGTTCTTATCAGGACAAATCAGGCAAGGTGACCGTTTTCGCTCCACCTGGGACACTGCCCGCAGAGATTATCAAGCCAACTTACTCATTCACCATCGATGGACAGCAAGTGCCAGTTCTGGAAGCGAGCCGTATGTATATCGAGTTGCTTGATCGGTTAGTTGCAGACTATTGTCAGTCGCAAGGCATCACCTAGCAAACCGGATGCAGGCGACTCGCAGTAGCTCGCGCTTGATCCGCAACGTTAGGTTGCACAGGAGGTTGTGTAGTGCGCATAGTGGAAGTAATCGCTCTCCTAGTTGCGCTTGCTGTCGGCTTCGGGATCGGCAGATTCCGGCGTACGGCGCTTGAGAACCAGGGTGAAGCCGCTGTAAGGCGAGCGCTCACTCAAAACTTCACTGGCACTTCCTACCACCTGCTGAATAACATCACGCTTCCGTTTGAAGGCGGCACAACGCAAATTGATCATGTTCTGGTCTCAAAGAGCGGCATATTTGTGGTCGAATCGAAGCATTACAGTGGTTGGATCTTCGCAAAGGCTTCCTGGCCCACTTGGACCCAGCTTACCTTCAAACAAAAGTACAAGTTTCAGAATCCGCTACGCCAGAACTACAAGCACATCAAGGCCATTCAGCAGGTTTTGGACTTCGTTCCATCCGAGCACATTCATTCTCTGGTCGTATTTACCGGCGATGCTAAGTTTAAAACCGAGCGGCCTACAGGAGTCTTTGACGTCACGGGCGTAGTGCTGCATATAAGGCAATTCACCATCGAGGTCCTAACCGAGAATAGACTTCAGTTCTGCGTTGGCCGCTTGGAGTGCCATCGTAAACTTATTTCCGGCCAAACGGATGTTGAGCATCAAGCATATCTCAATCGAAAGTTCGGCGATGCAACCTAACAAATCGTTGGTGGCTTCGCCTGCTGGGGTCGGACCAAGTTAGCTTTTTAATTTTATAGATGAAAGGTGAATAAGAGGGGCTGTCTTTGGGCTTAGAAGGGCATCTTCGGGGGCAAAATGGCCCTTCTAAGGAGGATTCGAGAGATGGCCAGAGCGAATAGGCGCAGCGGATACAACGAAATCCAAAACCCCTAATAGAGATATTCGTTGATCGATCATGAATGCCTGTTGAATTTACTGGGAGGAAACATTTGGGGTCACCCATTGAGCATTATATCTTTTCTGTTGTTGTGGGCGGTAGTAGAAGAATAGGGGACGTACTTCAGAATATGAATTGATGGTTCTATTTTCATATTTTAAAGTACGTCCTCTAAAGTCCAATTATGAAAAAACTAATCGAAAAAATTTTCTTCGGCATATTCTGTTTCGTTGGCGTGCTTATACTCATTATTCTTTTGGCACATCTGTTTACGGCCAACTCAAAGTGGGCGCGCGCCATTGCATGGCGAGACTCTAAATTTGACGATTATAAACACTTTCCGATGCGCACCGTTGCTAATGCTTTGCCCACATTCAATTTTCAACAGCCTTCGGTAAAGATCCGACAACGTTATGCCCCGGTTTTTAACAAGATTACTTACATGCAGGATGGAAAGAACGTTACGAGGGATTTTGATGAATTCCTGAAACAAACTGATGCTGTCGCATTTTTGGTCATTAAAGATGACATTTTACTTTACGAAGGTTATTTCAATGGCAACGACCGCAATTCTATGGTAACTTCTTTTTCTATTGCCAAATCCTTTGTTTCGGCGCTTGTGGGCATTGCCATTTCTAACGGTTATATCAGTAGTGCGGATGATCCGATTACAAAGTATGTCCCCGAATTGTTAGAAAAAGACTCCCGCTATCAGAACATCACCTTGCGCCATTTGTTGAGCATGGCGTCTGGCATCCGCTACAAGCCCCGGAGGGACGATATCACCACGTACTATGGACCCAATTTACGTACGGCGGCAATTTCCAGTCCGATTACGGGGCTGCCTGGACAAGAATTTCACTACAACAACTTTCACCCTTTATTGTTGGGGCTGGTCTTGGAACGTACCACAGGTCGGCCCGTAGCACAATATCTTGAAGAAAAAATCTGGAAGCCGCTCGGCATGGAAGCACCTGGCTCATGGAGTCTCGACAGTGAGCAAAGCGGTTTCGAAAAAATGGAGAGCGGCATCAATGGGCGTACGATTGACTTCGCCAAATTCGGGCGACTGTTCCTGAACAAAGGCAGTTGGAATGGCGTGCAAATCATTCCAGAGAAATGGGTAGATGAATCAACCCGGCGCGATACAACCACGGACCCCGCCCCACAGTATCAGTATTTTTGGTGGGTGAACGCCAAAGTCACAGACAACCATCACTATTTCGCCGCCGGAAAACATGGACAATTCATCTACATCGTGCCTGAACAAAGGTTGATATTCGTGCGTTTTGGAAAATCTGATCCGTACCGCCAATGGGTTGATGTATTCGAGATGCTGGCTGAGCGCATAAATAGCTTAAATCAGTGAGACCGCCCAACACGGGGTTGCACCCGACGTTGCCTCCGCTCTGCTCCGGCAACGCGGGTGAATTCAGCCGTTAAGTTCGAAATAGATAATCACGGAGGTATGCTGTGGAACATTCGAGATTGCTCTTCCTTATGCTAATTTGTCTTTGCATATTTACGGGTTGTGCGGGCATAGCAAGAATATCCGAGTTTCCACAAACATCAGAGACGATAGATTTCGATAAACTGGCCCAAGCGAATTACGAATCAAAAGATGCCTTTTGGAATCTACAAACAGAATATGAATATTTCGTTGAGGTGGAAAAGACGGAAGAAGATGAATTGTATAAAGCCATAACTGATGCACTGGTTAACTCTGGGTATGTAGTATCATATTCGAATAAGCAGAATAGAGTGATTATTGGGGAAAGGGGCTTCCGTTTAAATGAATGGAAATCGATAACAGGGGTTTATTATAGAGGGCGTGACGGATTGTTTCAAGTCTTCTTTAGAAATGCTATTACACAAGACATCACTGGTGGCTGGCGACAAAATAGAGCTAGAAAAGTTGCGGCTCTTCTGTGTAAAAGTCTTTCAAAATGCAAAGCAGTACCGGAATAGTCATAACAACTTAGCCATGGCGTGCACCCGATCGCCAAAAAAGCCGGCTCCGGGTGACGTTCATGTGCAGAGGATGAGACATGTGAATGATCAAGCGCTTCACATTGAGACCCCCCTGGTTGAATCCCTGCCGCTTTGCCGCAAGGTTCAGGGGCGAGTCTGGCTCAAGATGGAGGCACTGCAGCCTTCGGGCTCGTTCAAGCTGCGCGGTATTGGCAATGCTTGCCGGAAGCACGCGGCGAGCGGCGTGAAAGGGTTTCTGTGCTCATCAGGTGGTAACGCGGGGATCGCCGTTGCCTATTCCGGGAGGAAGCTGGGCATTCCCGTTACCGTCGTTGTTCCGGAAACAACGTCGTCGAGAGCCATCGAACTGATCGAGCAGGAAACTGCCCGAGTGGTGGTGAGAGGGGCATCATGGCAGGAGGCCCATGATTATGCCACCGAGGCACTGGAAGCGGGATGGACGTACATTCATCCGTTCGATGACCCGCTGCTATGGTCCGGTCATGCTACCATCATCGACGAGACGGTGCGGCAGGGCGTCAGGCCGGACGCGGTGGTCGTATCCGTTGGCGGGGGAGGTCTGCTCTGCGGCGTCATTCAAGGGTTGCGCAGAAACGGCCTTCCCGCTGTGCCAGTCATAGCGGTCGAGACGGAGGGCGCGGCGTCGCTATCGGAGTCTCTGAGACAGAACAGAAACACGGCACTTGAGGAGATTACGAGCATAGCCACCTCGCTGGGTGCGAAGAAGGTCGCGGATGCTGCCTATGCCTATGCCGTGGAACACGGCGTGCATAGCCAAGTGGTCAGCGACGAACAGGCCTTGAGCGCATGCCTGCAATTCTCCCGCGATCATCGCATCCTCGTTGAGCCGGCGTGTGGAGCTAGTCTCGCCGTCGTGTATGAGCCGGTGGAGAGTCTGAAAGACAGGCGGGACATCCTTGTCGTGGTCTGTGGCGGAGCCGGGGTGACAATCGATCAACTGGAACACTGGAGCAACGCATTGCACAACAAGTCGGATTCAGGCGACGCTCGACAGCGCGTCTGATCCGCGTCGTTAGAACTCTCACCAACAAATGATCGAGACAATAAGTCACATCACTTTGATTGTCAGAGATGTTCAAAAAATGGGGCACTTTCTGCGAACAATCTTTGATGCTGAAGAGGTTTATGACAGCTCAAAGAAGAACTTTTCATTATCGTATGAGAAGTTCTTTATTGTCGGTGGCACTTGGATAGCAGTTATGGAGGGTGATCCACTGCCAGAGTGGGATCAATGGGGCAGCCCTTGACATTTGACACGAAGTACTTCTTCAACCCCATGACCGCGAAACCTTTTTGATCTGTCAAATCTCAAGGGCCGACCCCATTACACTTTTGAGGAAGGGACACCATATGGCGAGAACGTCGATTCCAGAAAACCAGCGAAGATCAGGAAACAGCTTGTCACAGAAGGCGGTTTGTTTTGCACTTGTTCTGGGTGTTTCTATTGCCTTGTCAATAAGGATCTCCGAAGCTACGGCTCCGAAGATTGCAGCAGGAGGGGCCCACACGGTGGCCCTCAAATCCGACGCCACGCTCTGGGCTTGGGGTGACAACTACTTTGGGGAGTTGGGGGATGGCTCCGCAATCAATAGATATTCTCCCGTGCAGGTCGGTGATGCCAGGGACTGGGTTTCGATTGCGGCAGGAGGAGAATACCACACGGTAGCCTTGAAATCCGACGGGACCCTCTGGGCCTGGGGATGCAACAACAACGGCGAGTTGGGGGATGGCACCACTACATGGAGGAATTCCCCTGTGCAGGTCGGCGATGCAAAGGACTGGGTCTCGATTGCGGCAGGACACTTCCACACGATGGGCTTGAAATCCGGCGGGACCCTCTGGGCCTGGGGCGACAACAGCTTCGGCCAACTGGGGGATGGCACCACAACCCAGAAGAATTCTCCCGTGCAGGTCGGCGATGCCAGGGACTGGGTTTCGATTGCTGCAGGAAGGTCCCACACGGTGGGCTTGAAGTCCGACGGGACGATCTGGGCCTGGGGTAGCAACTACTTTGGGCAGTTGGGGGACGGCACCACTACCCAGAGGAATTCCCCTGTGCAGGTCGGTGATGACAAGGACTGGGTTTCGATTGCGGCGGGAATGTACCACACTCTGGCATTGAAATCAGATGAGACACTCTGGGCCTGGGGAGACGACACGTTTGGGCAGTTGGGGGATGGCACCACGAACGTGTTCAGGAATTTTCCCGCGCAGGTCGGCATTACCAATGACTGGGCATCGAGTGCGGCTGGAGATAACCACACGGCAGCTCTTAAATCCGACGGGGCCCTCTGGGGATGGGGATACAACGGTCTCGGGGAGTTGGGGGATGGCACCACTACCCAGAGGCCTTTCCCTGTGCAGGTCGACAGGGGCAAACACTGGGTCGCGATTACGGCAGGACACCACCACACGGTGGGCTTGACATCCGACGGGACGCTTTGGGCCTGGGGACAGAACACCTTGGGACAGTTGGGGGACGGCACCACGTCCGACAGATGGTCACCTGTTCCAATAGTTCAACTGGGGGCAGCAGCTTATTCCTATCCTGCCGAAGGCACGATCGGGACGAAGATTACTATTTCGGGTTGGGGTTTCGGGGCGAAGAAGGGAATGGTGGTCATTGAAAATCCATCCCTGGGAATCATGGCAGCATTGAAGATTACAAACAATGGGTGGACGGATACGTCGATAACAGGAAGGATCTCGGTGCCACTCCCTGCCGGAGTTTATGATGTGGCCATAGAACCAAGGAAACCTCTGCTGCCCGTGACTCTCGGCGCTTCCTTCAGTATGAGAAAGCCGCAGATAGAGTCGATCGCCCCAATGATCGGGGGGAATGGAACTTCAGTGACGGTGTTCGGGAAGTATTTCGGAGCGAAGCAGGGAAAGCTCTCTCTCTCCTATTTGGGGAAGAACAGTATAACGAGGGGCTGGGAGTGCACCATCAAGAAGGGAAGCTGGACAATGGATCCAGAGACCGGAAACAGTGAAGCAACGTTCATCGTTCCCTGCGGGCTGCCGGAAATGGTGCTCAATGTTTCAATCTTGAATCAAATCGGATGGGATCTGAGGGAGGGACTCTTCACGAAGACAAAAGATGAGAAGGCATGTCCCGCCAGAAAGGGCAGCAGGAACGTTTGTCCCCCGCATTGCCCGGACCGTGAATAAGGGCTGGCAGTGTCTGAAAGACCCCACCGCTGATCGGGAGCCGGCAAACGTTTTGGCAGATTTCATTTCCCCGATTGGGATCAATGGGGTCAGCCCTCGACATTTGACACGAACCACTTCTTCAACCCCATGACCGCGAAACCTTTTTGATCTGTCAAATGTCAAGGGCTGACCCCATACACTTTTCTTGGCGGGGGCGGGGCGAAGAGCCCGGAAGCGGACACGATTGAGGAGGAGGCGGCTCCATGGGAGGTTGTGAAAATGAAACGGCATGAATTGATAAGATATGTTTTCCTTTTTTTGTTGATCAGCTTGCCTGCTCATCTGTCTTTTGGGGAGGAGCAAAAAGATCAGTTGCCCGAAGGCTTTGTCTACGTTGACAGGGTCATTCCAGACATAATCGTTGACCTACGGTACTATACGGAGCACAATTTTGTCGGGGACCGAATCGACGGGTATCTAAAACCGAGGTGCATTCTGACCAAGGAGGCAGCAAGCGCTCTCTTACAAGTCCAAGAAGAACTGAAGCCATTCGGACTTGGCCTCAAGGTTTTTGATGCTTACCGCCCACAACAGTCTGTTGATCACTTTGTTCGTTGGGCTAACAACCTGGAGGATACTCGGACGAAAGCGGAATTTTATCCCGACATAAATAAGAATAGCCTGATAAAGGACGGCTACATTGCTACCCGGTCAGGTCATAGTCGCGGCAGTACGGTTGACTTAACCATCGTTTCGCTTCAATCTGAAGCGATAGACAAAGAGCTCAATATGGGAACCGGTTTTGACTTCTTTGGCCCAGCGTCGTGGCCATACTTCTCTGGTTTACCTGCAAGCCAGCGTGCACACCGGATGCTACTGCACATCATGATGAAAAGGCATGGTTTTGAATTTTATCCGGAGGAATGGTGGCATTTTACCATGAAAAATGAACCCTTTCCGGAAACCTATTTCAATTTTCCAATCCAATGAATAGAATACCGGATAATGAACAACGCCCTGTGGGCATATTTTAGTTAAATAACTAAACTACGTCCCCAAGGCCTTGGAGGAGTCTGGGACAGGCTTACCCGCCCCACGGCATCTTGGAATAGACTTCGGTCAACTTATCACGATATTCCCGAAAGAAGCGTTCGTGCCCTTTTTCCCATTCAGAGAGCATTTTAAGCGCCTCCTGGGCCTTCCCTTCCACTTGATTTG